>ERZ773192.20-NODE-20-length-170117-cov-12.893809_pt1 | contig 170117 bp, 136 predicted proteins | sample MGYA00581010_ERZ773192 | MGnify/ENA primary metagenome ERZ773192 (study PRJEB29015, sample SAMEA2737741) | human gut metagenome | biome: human gut; feature: human-associated habitat; material: faeces | place: China | collected 2012 ...
ACGCGTTTTTCTTCTCTCCCCGGTAATTCCTTTATGCAAATTCAACAAATTAAAAAAGAGTACGGAATCTATTCAATAAATTGAATAAACTCCGTACTCCGAAAGGTTTATCCCTCCTGCTTTTTCCGCAGAGATGCAAATGCCGCACGAATGTCGCGCTTCATCCAGTGGGGCAATTCGCTTTCTTCCACTTCCTCCTTCGTCATCCAGAAGAAGGCCTCATGCTCAGGGCTGAGCCTTACCTCGCCCCCCGTCCATGTGCAGGCGTATGTAAAAATACAAAGGTGGATGTGGTGCTTGATGGCATCAAATAAGGACAACGGCGATCCGATGGAAACATGTAAGTCCGTTTCCTCGCGGATTTCTCTGCGCAGTCCCTCCTCTGCCTTCTCAAAGAAATGCAGTCCGCCTCCCGGCAGATCCCATTTCTGATGGCTGTTCATATAGCTGCACTCCATTTCATGCTTGGAACGGCAAAGCACCAGTGCTTTATTCTCTTTTATAATGACAGCCTTCACAGCCACCGCAAAATCCCTTTTCAAAAGGAACGCCCCCTTTGGCTCTTTCGTTCTTGCTTACTCTCTCATTTCGCATCTTCCAGAAGCTTTTTCAGTTCTTCTTCCGTAAAATCGTATTCCTTGCCGCAGAAATGACAGTGCAGATTTGCTTTCTTGTCCTCTCTGATGATTTTTTCCAGTTCCTCTCTGCCAATGCTGATAAGTGCCTGTTCCACACGCTCTCGTGTGCAGTTGCAGTAAAATTCCGTCGGAACGGTATCCATGATTTTCAGCTCCATCTCTCCCAGAATCATCTGCAAAATATCCTCCGGTGTTTTCCCCATATCCAGTAAATCCGAAACATAAGGAAGCGTTGCCAGCTTCTTTTCCAGCTTCTCAATCATTTCATCCGTTGCATCGGGAAGCAGCTGAATGATAAAGCCGCCGGCTCTGCGGATAGAGGTATCCGTTTCCACCAGCACCCCCAGACCAACCGCGGAGGGGGTCTGCTCAGACTGTGCGAAATAATAGGTCAGGTCATCTGCAATTTCCCCTGTCACCAGCTCAATCCGTCCGGCATAAGGCTCTCTCATGCCGATATCCTTGATCACGCTCATGTAGCCGTTGCCGATTGCACCGCCGACATTCAGCTTGCCGGGGTATAAATCCGGAATTTCCACATTGGGGTTGAATACATAGCCCTTCACTCTCGCATGGCTGTCGCTCGTTACCACAAGCCCCTGCAAGGGGCCTTCACCGCGAATCTGCAGGGTTACAATATCCTTTTCGCCCTTCAGCATACTGCCCATCATCGCCGCCGCCGTCAACATTCTGCCCAGTGCCGCGGATGCCACCGGAGAAGTATGGTGAATCTCTCTTGCGTGCTGCACCAAATCTCTCGTTGTGGCAGCAAAGGCGCGAATACTGCCGTTGCCTGCCGTTGCTCTTACAATATAATCACTCATTCGTTTTCCTCCGACTATTTCTTATCCCAATCTATCCTTATTTCAGCTTTGCCACAAAAAGCAGACGCTCACTCTTCTCCTGCGGCGGTGCAAAGCAATACCCGTCCGTAACCTCCAGAAGTGCCAGTCCTGCCGCCTGCAAAGCCTGCTCAATTTCTTCTGTTGCGTAGGCTCTTTCGTAGTGGTATTCCTCCACTCGCTCATAGAGCCCGTTCTCCTGCGCAATGAAAAAGCTCACATAATATTCGTTGATTTTCTCTTCCTCGTCGTAATCGTTCTCCCAGATATACGCCGCCGCTTCCTCTGCCGCACCGAATACCTTCTGCCCCAGTACCTCGCGGAACTTATATTCCGTATTCATATCGAACAGGAGGATGCTCTCCGGCTTCATGTGCGCCGCTATGCGCCGAAATGCCGCCGCAAGCTGCCCCTCCTCCGTCAGGTAGTTCATGCAGTCACACAGGCTCAGAATACAATCCGCCTGCTCGCCCAGATCCAGCTCCGTCATGTCCTGACAGGCAAGCCGCACCGAAACGCCAGCCTCCATCGCCTTGTGGTCTGCCTCCGTCAGCATTTCGGAGGAAAGGTCAACGCCAATCACATCGAAGCCCTCCTGCGCCAGAGGAAGCAGAATACTGCCTGTCCCACAGCCTAAATCCAGAATCGTTTTCGGCGCGATGCCGTATTTTTCCCAGACCGCATGGATGTGGTCGAGCCATTCGTCATATTCCACTTGTTCCATGAAAAGATCATATACCGATGCAAAGGTTTCGTATGCGCTCATAAAGCCCTCCTCCATGCCCTTCTACAGAGAGATATTCGTTCACAACTTTATATTATAGCTCTATCCGTTTTTAAATGCAAGCAGGAATCCTTATAGACAGGAAATGCCTTTCTGCTGTCCACTCCCCTGTCCACTCCCTTTCCTTTTAGGTGTCCACTCTGTCCACTTTGTCCGCTTCTGTCCGCTTTCGCTCCGCCGTTTTTCTTGTCCCCATAATGCCGCCGATGCGTCCGCTTTCTCTCGATGTCAGCCCCCTCCAGCCGCACCGCTCTACCTTCTCCAGAAGCCCCAGCTCCTCGGCAACCTCGTATTTCATCGCCAAATCACGCTTTTCCGCCTCGGTCAGTTCCTTCTTTTTTCGCAATCAAATCACCCTTTCTGTTCCTTTCCTTCCACTCAGTATGCACATTTTCCGCCAAAACATGTATTTTGTGCGCAGACGAATGACTCTTTAAAAAATACAATATTTTTTCGCGAATTTATTTGACAGAATTCCTATCTGGTGTTAGACTATGAGACAAATACATATTTTTCTAAAGTAGAGGTGCGTTTTTCAAGAGTATCCGGGCAAATGTCATAAGGGATAGAGGAAGCCCGCAGAAAGGGGAAAACGCCGAAGAAGGGATAAGCCTTATCTTTCCCCTTCTGGTTGTGCAGCTAATATCTGTACGACTGTCATTGGAAAACCCAATGGAGCGCTACGAAGAACAATCAAACTGCGGCATTCAAGGATACCACAGTTTCCTTGGAGGTCGGCGCGTGCGTCGGCTGTTTTTGTTTATAGCAAGGAAAACTATTCCAAAGCACAGCCCATCGACCTTTTATCATCGAAAACATTAACGCAAAAGAAAGAAGGATTTTAAAATGAAGAAAATCAACCTCGCCGTAGTCGGCGCAACAGGCATGGTAGGCAGAACTTTCCTGAAGGTTCTGGAGGAAAGACATCTGCCCATCGAAAATTTCTATGTTATGGCATCTGCCCGTTCCGCAGGCTCCACGTTGAAATTCAATGGCAAGGACTATGTTGTGGAAGAGCTGAATGAGCATTCCTTTGATAAGCCCATTGATATCGCACTGTTCTCCGCAGGCGGCGGCACAAGCGAAAAATTCGCCCCCATCGCAGCTGCTCATGGCTGCATTGTTATCGACAACAGCTCCCAGTGGAGAATGGATCCCGCGGTTCCCCTGATTGTTCCCGAGGTAAACCCTGAGGATATCAGCTGGCACAAAAACATCATTGCCAACCCCAACTGCTCCACCATTCAGGCAATGGTTGCGCTGAAGCCTCTGGATGATAAATATAAAATCAAACGTGTGGTTTATTCCACCTATCAGGCAGTATCCGGCGCAGGTGTTGCAGGCTGGAAGGATTTGGAGAACGGCATGAAGGGCGAGGCTCCCAAGAAATTCCCTCACCCCATTGCAAGCAACTGCCTGCCCCACATTGATTCCTTCCTTGATAACGGCTATACAAAGGAAGAAATGAAGATGGTAAACGAAACCAGAAAGATTCTGCATAACGATGCTATGCGCGTGACGGCAACAACGGTTCGTGTACCTGTTTTCGATTCTCACAGCGAATCCATCAACGTGGAATTTGAAAAGCCCTTCGATCTGGATGAACTGATTGAGGTTCTGAAAAATGCACCCGGTGTTGTTGTGCAGAATGACAGCGCACACAACGAATACCCTATGGCTGTTACCGCAGCAGGCAAGGACGAGGTATTCATCGGACGTATCCGTCGCGACGAAAGCGTAGAAAACGGTGTAAATCTTTGGGTAGTCGCTGACAACATCCGTAAGGGTGCGGCAACAAATGCAGTACAGATTGCGGAAGAAATCATAAAAGCAATGAACGAATAAGTCATTCATACTATATAAGAGAGTTCAATTTTCGTAAGGAGGTCATACATATGTCTATTTTCACAGGCGCAGGCGTAGCCCTCGTAACACCCATGCATGCTGACGGCAGCGTAAACTTTGATAAAATGAAGGAACTGATTGAATTTCAGATTGCAAATGATACAGATGCGCTGATCATCTGTGGCACAACAGGGGAAGCATCTACCATGTCAGATGAGGTACAGATTGAATGTATCCGCTTCGCAAAAGAGGCTGCAGCAGGTCGTGTTCCCGTTATCGCAGGTGCAGGCAGCAATGATACCGCACACTGTATCGCACTGGCACAGGGCTGCGAAAAGGCAGGCGCTGATGCCGTTCTGCTGGTAACCCCCTACTACAACAAGGCAACACAGAAGGGGCTGATTCTGCACTACACAGCAGTTGCAAACAGCATCAATATTCCCATCATTCTTTACAATGTACCCGGCAGAACCGGTTGCAACATTGCACCCAAGACAGTTGCGGAGCTGGCAAAGGTAAAGAACATCGTTGCAGTGAAGGAAGCAAGCGGCAATCTGTCTCAGGTGGCTGAAATTGCGGCTCTGGTTGGCCCCGATTTCGATATTTACAGCGGCAATGATGACCAGATTCTGCCTGTTTTGTCTCTGGGCGGCAAGGGCGTTATCTCCGTTCTGTCCAACGTAGCACCCAAGCAGACACACGACATGGTTATGCATTATCTGAATGGGGATACAAAGGCGGCTACAAAGCTGCAGCTGGATGCGATTGAATTGATTTCCGCACTGTTCTGCGAAGTAAACCCCATCCCCGTAAAGACTGCGCTGAATGAAATGGGCTATGCGGTTGGGCCTTGTGTAGCACCTCTGTGCGAGATGGAGCCCAAGAATCTGGAAACATTGAGAACCGCACTGAAGAACTACGGTCTGATTTAAGGACTTACTTTTCTTGAGGGGATGTTTTTTGAGGGCTTTGCCCTCAAACTCCCACCAAGGGGATCATCCCCTTGGAACCCGATACTGCAACACCATATACATGGTGTTGCGAAGGGGAGTCAAGGGGTATGAGCACCGCCAAGAACAAGGCGGCGGCACAGCCGTCTTCCTGAATGGAAGATGCTTGATAAATTCCCCTTGCAGGGTTTGGGACAGCGTCCCAAAGAAAGGAGCAATAAAAATTATGGTAAATGTAATCATTCATGGCTGCGGTGGCAAAATGGGTCACGTTGTAGCCGAATTAGTGAAAAACGAACCGGATTGTCAGGTTGTGGCAGGCATCGACCCCACCACCCCTGCGTTGGATTTCCCTGTATTCCCCAGCTGCGAAGCCTGCGATGTTGCAGGGGATGTCATCATCGACTTCTCCACAGCAAAGGCAGTTCCTGCCCTTCTGGCATTTTCCAAGGCAAAAAAAATCCCTGTTGTGCTCTGCACCACAGCATTATCCGAGGAAACCACCGCGCTGATGCAGGAAACAAGCAAGGAGGTTGCGATTCTGAAATCCGCGAATATGTCTGTTGGCGTAAATCTGTTACTGGATTTGGTACAGCGTGCGGCAGTCATTCTGGCAGAAAGCGGCTTCGATATTGAAATCGTGGAAAAACACCACAATCAGAAGATTGATGCCCCCAGTGGCACCGCAATGGCTCTGGCAGATGCCATCAATCAGGCAATGGAGGAACGGTATCATTATGTATATGATCGTTCTCAGGTGCATGAAAAAAGAGAAAAAACCGAAATCGGGATTCATGCAGTGCGCGGCGGCAATATCGTCGGCGAGCATGATGTCATTTTTGCAGGCAGAGATGAAGTCATTGAGCTGACCCATCGTGCAACCTCTCGCGAGGTTTTCGCCGTTGGCGCAGTGAAGGCGGCAAAATTCCTGGCAGGCAAGCCTGCCGGTCTATACACTATGAAGGAAGTTCTGCAATAAGCACAAAAAATCCTCTGAGATGGAATCTCAGAGGATTTTCTTTTTTATTCTTTTTCCTTTTCCGCTACAAGCTGATAGATATTTTCTGCTTCCTCTGCAATGCCTGTCGGAAGAATCGTCCCCGTCAGAATGATATCCATAAAATCGGGGCGCTTTCCAATAATCTCATGCAAATCAGATTCCTGTAGATATCCTTTTTCCACACATTCCAGAATTCCATCCAGCAGAAGCATTTCACATTCACCCGTATCCACGATTTTCTTTGCGAAATTAAACGCATTGCGGATTTCGTTGAATATTTCCTTGTGCAGTGCTTCATCATTTTCAGCCCCCTGCACATCCTCTGCCGCACGATCCTTCTCGAAGCGGAAAATACGGAAATCAGGCTCCAGCTTCTTCAGCAGTGCAATTTCCTTGCTGTTATGATAATCCAAGAATTGAATCATAACAACACGCTGTTCCTCGCCGATGGCGCGCATGCCACGCCCAACGGCTACGGCTGTTTTCCCCTTCCCCATACCATAATAAATTGAAATCTGACCTTGTCTCACGTTATCTTCACTCCTGTTTTTCTTGCTTCAGACCATCTCGTCCGCGCCTTTTTCTTCCGCTTCGTGCTCCGCCTTATGCGGCAGCTCGATTTTTGCAACAGAAACTTCATAAGCGACTCTTTCTTCTACCTCCTCGCCAATGCGTTTCTGATAGATTCTGCTTTGCATTCTGCCCCAGATATGGATATTGGCACCCACCTCCAGATTTGCGATATATCTGGCATTTCTGCCCCATGCAATGCAGGGAATATAATCCGATTTATTATAGGCGCGGTTGACCGCTATCAGAATATCGGATATTTCTCTTCCAAAAGGCGTTTTACGGTAAATCGGGGGCTTACAGATAAAACCATTCAGATAAACCTGATTGATATTCTTTCCCTCTTCCTCCTCCGGCAGGGAAATCTCCCTCGCGAAGATGGTCAGCACCAGACGATTTTTTTTACTGTTGTAGTTATTGTAGCTCCTTAACTGTCCAATAATATCAACTTTTGTTCCTACCTGCAATAAATTCATATCTATCAGCCGTTCGGAAACGGTGACAGGCAGGATATCCTCCTTATCACTGAGGCGTTCAGAAGAAATCTGAAATGTATAGAAACCTTCGCCATATACCTCATGACTAAAGACACAGCCTTTTACGATCTTACCGGCAATCAGAACAGTATTGTTTTCCGGCAATCCTTCCATTTGCATCTCTTTCTCCCCTTTGCTTTGCCAAAGATTTTCCCTTAGCAATGATCCTTTCAATAAATCAGTTTATGCGGATAGACAGCCGTTCAGACCTGCCAAAAAATCCGCATCCCGTTTTCACTGCTGTGTCTGATTTTTTCCGTTGCGGAAGATAAAGCCGATCTTCACGCAGTCGATGGCGACTACCATGGTGTAGTCCTTCGTTTTGTAAATCATAGGTGTACCGCTTTTTTTTACTACAACGGCATCTATCTTTTTCCCCTCAGTTGTCCAATAGCAAAGGAAGGTAAAATCCTCATCCTCTCTGACTGCCCATTCAAAATCGAGCAGCGGATGAATGAAGAAATCCCCCTCGCAGCCGAAATAATCGTTGATACGCTTTCTTGTCTGCACAAAGTCTGCTACCGGTCCTTTTTCTTTTGCCATAGCTTCCTCCAAAAATCACATAGTACTTCATTATTCTTATGGTACTTAGTTTTTCACAAAATGTCAATAAGAACCTATATACGCTTATGCTTATGCTCAGTCGAAATCAGGATTTCGGCTTGTTTCGACTTTTGCATCAAGCAGCGGCTTCAGATATTTTCCCGTATAGGAAGCAGGTACCCGACAGATTTCTTCGGGGGTGCCGACTGCAACGATTGTGCCGCCGCCATCGCCGCCCTCAGGGCCAAGGTCGATGATATAATCTGCCGTTTTAATCACATCCAGATTATGCTCAATGACGATAACCGTATTACCGCCCTCGGTCAGCCTTTGCAGAATCTGTACCAGCTTATGCACATCCGCCGTATGCAGTCCCGTTGTGGGCTCATCCAGAATATAGACCGTTTTGCCTGTGCTTTTGCGGCTCAGCTCCGTTGCCAGCTTCACGCGCTGAGCTTCACCGCCAGAAAGCGTTGTGGAGGACTGCCCCAGCTGCACATAGGAAAGACCGACATCATATAAGGTTTGCAGCTTATTTTTGATACGGGGAATATTTTCAAAGAACTGCAATGCTTCCTCGACCGTCATATCCAGTACATCGGAAATGGTTTTCCCTTTATATTTTACCTCTAGGGTTTCGCGGTTATAGCGTTTGCCATGGCAGACCTCACAGGGCACATAAATATCAGGCAGAAAGTGCATTTCAATCTTGACGATACCATCCCCGCTGCACGCTTCACATCTGCCGCCTTTTACATTAAAGCTGAATCTGCCCTTCTGATACCCTCTGACCTTCGCCTCTGTTGTCTGCGCGAACACATCCCGAATCATGTCAAACAGACCGGTATAGGTTGCAGGGTTGCTTCTGGGTGTGCGCCCGATGGGGGACTGGTCAATATTGATGACCTTATCCAGCTTCTCCAGCCCAAGCATTTCCTCATGCCTGCCGGCTCTGGTTTTGGCTCTGTTCAGCTCCTTCGCCAGACGTTTATACAGAATTTCATTGATGAGGGAGCTTTTGCCGCTGCCACTGACACCCGTCACGCAGGTAAACACGCCAAGCGGAATTTCCACATTGATGTTTTTCAGATTGTTTTCCGCCGCACCCCTGATGACTAATTTATGGTCTTGTACGAAGGGTCTGCGTTCCTTTGGCACTTCGATTTTTTTGCGCCCGCTGAGATATGCACCCGTCACAGAGCGCTCCACCGCCATAATTTCCTCTACACTGCCTGCCGCAACGATTTCACCGCCGCCGCGCCCTGCACCGGGACCGATATCCACAACAAAATCCGCCGCGCGCATGGTATCCTCGTCATGCTCCACCACAATCAGGGAGTTGCCGATATCACGCAGGTGCTTTAATGTTGCAAGCAGCTTATCATTATCACGCTGATGCAGACCGATACTCGGTTCATCCAGAATATAAACCACGCCGACCAGACCGGAACCAATCTGCGTTGCCAGACGGATGCGCTGCGATTCCCCACCGGAAAGCGTGCCCGCCGTTCTGGAAAGCGTCAGATATTCCAGACCGACATCAATCAAAAAGCCGACTCTGGCGTGGATTTCCTTCAGAATACGTTCCGCAATCATATTTTCCCGTTCCGTCAGCGTCAGGCTTTGGAAGAATTCCTGCATTTTGCCAATGGAAAGCTCCGTCACCTCGGAAATATTCTTCCCGTTGACAGTAATGGCAAGCACCTCCGGACGCAGGCGTTTCCCATGGCAATCGGGACACTCGATATTCGTCATATATTCCTCAAATTCCGCGCGCATGGCTTCGGAGGTTTCGTTATATCTGCGCCGGAGAGTATTGATGACCCCTTCAAAGGCATAGTCATAGGTGCCTGTGCCACGCACATTGCTGTAGGTAATACGCAGCTTTTCCTTCGTGCCATAGAAAATAATATCCTTGATTTTTCGGGGCAAATCCTTAAAGGGCGTTTCCAGAGAAAAGCCGTATTTCGCCGCCAGTGCATCAAAGAGAACCTTACTCATGCTCCCCTTCGCATTGACGGAATTATAGCCAGGGGCGGTAATTGCGCCCTGCATGATGCTGAGCTCCTCATTCGGCACAATCAGCTGTTCATCAAACTTCATCTGCATCCCCAGACCCGTACAGGTCGGGCAGGCCCCGCTTGGGTTATTAAAGGAGAACATGCGCGGTTCAATTTCCATCAAATCCACGCCGCAGTCAGGGCAGGAAAAGCTCTGGCTGAACAGCAGCTCATCCTCTCCCTGATTTACATCCACAATCAGAAGACCGCCGCTGAGTGCCGATGCCGTTTCGATGGATTCGGTCAGACGCATCTGCATGCCTTCCTTTACCATCAGACGGTCTACCACGATTTCAATGTTATGCTTTTTATTTTTTTCTAATCCGATTTTTTCGGAAAGGTCATACAGAATTCCGTCCACGCGCACACGCACATAGCCGCTCTTTTTTGCATCCTCCAGCAGCTTGACATGCTCGCCCTTTCTGCCGCGCACCACGGGTGCCAGCAGTTGTAGCTTCGTCCGCTCGGGCAGCTCCATAATGCGGTCTACAATCTGGTCAATGGTTTGTTTTTTGATTTCCTTGCCGCATTTCGGGCAATGGGGAATCCCGATTCTTGCGTAGAGCAGACGCAGATAATCATAAATCTCCGTTACCGTACCGACGGTGGAACGAGGGTTATGGCTTGTTGTTTTCTGGTCGATGGAGATGGCAGGAGAAAGTCCCTCGATGAGGTCTACATCCGGCTTTTCCATCTGCCCCAGAAACTGCCTTGCATAGGATGAGAGCGACTCCACATAGCGTCTTTGTCCCTCTGCATATATCGTATCGAAAGCAAGAGAGCTTTTGCCGCTGCCGCTCACCCCCGTAAAGACAACCAGCTGATCTCTGGGGATGGTGAGGTCAACATTTTTCAGATTATGCGCTCTCGCACCCTTTATTACAATCTTATCCTTCATAGCGTCTCCTTTTCTTGGAATATCCCTTTTCAGAGGATTGCCCAAGCTTTTACAATAATTTCTTGATTTCCAAAATTTTATCTCTCAGCTCTGCCGCACGTTCAAACTGCAATTCCAGTGCAGCGTGCTTCATTTCCTTATCCAGCTTTGCAATCAGCTGCTTCAATTCCTTTTCACTCATGGATTCGGGGTCCTTTTCCAAGCCGAATTTCTGCTTTTCCGTTGCCGTTTTTGTAATCTGGATGACATCATGCACCTTCTTTTGAATGGTCTGCGGAATGATGCCATGCTCCTCATTATACGCCTGCTGAAGGCAGCGGCGGCGGTTGGTTTCCGTAATCGCCCTATCCATGCTTTCTGTCATGACATCGGCATACATAATGACGCGCCCCTTGGCATTTCTTGCCGCACGCCCAATGGTCTGAATCAGCGAGGTTTCGGAACGCAGAAAGCCCTCCTTATCTGCATCCAGAATGGCAACCAGACTGACCTCGGGGATATCCAGACCCTCACGCAAAAGGTTGATGCCGACCAGCACATCAAACACATCCATACGCAGATCACGAATGATTTCCAGACGCTCCAATGTATCGATATCCGAATGGAGATAGCGCACGCGCACCCCTGCTTCGCGCAGGTAATCCGTCAGGCGTTCTGCCATTTTTTTCGTCAGGGTTGTGACAAGAACCTTATCACCTGTCTCTGTGGTCTTTCTGACCTCGGCAAGCAAATCATCAATCTGCCCATGAATCGGGCGAACGGAAATTTCGGGGTCCAACAAGCCTGTCGGGCGAATAATCTGCTCTGCCGTCTGCTCGGAATGCTCCTTTTCATAAACAGAGGGGGTTGCGGAAACAAACAGCAGTTGATTGATTTTGCTTTCAAATTCCGCAAATTTCAATGGGCGGTTGTCCAAGGCAGAGGGCAGACGAAAGCCAAAGTCCACCAGTGTTGTTTTTCTGGAGCGGTCTCCCTCATACATGGCTCGAATCTGCGGAATAGAAACGTGGGATTCATCCGCAATGATAAGAAAATCATCCGGAAAGAAATCAATCAGCGTAAAGGGCGTGCTGCCTGCTTCGCGCAGGGAAAGATGACGGGAATAGTTCTCAATACCGGAACAAAAGCCGGTCTCACGCATCATTTCGATATCAAAATTAGTCCGTTCAGAAATCCTCTGTGCCTCCAGAAGCTTATCCTCAGACCGGAAATACCGTACTCTGTCCTCCAGCTCCGCCTCAATGTCACGGATCGCACGCTCCATCGCTTCCTTATCCACAACATAATGAGATGCAGGAAACACAACCATATGCTCCAGCTCGGACAAAACCTCACCGGTCAGCACATCGATCTCCGTGATTCTGTCCACCTCATCTCCGAAAAATTCCACACGGATCGCGCGGTCAGACTCTGAAATCGGGAATACCTCCAGCACATCGCCGCGCACACGGAAGGTACCACGCTGAAAATCCATGTCATTCCTTGTGTACTGCATATCGATCAGACGGTGAATGACCTCATCACGATCCTTGATCATGCCCGGTCGCAGTGACACGGTCATATTCTGGTAATCGATCGGGCTTCCGAGACCATATATGCAGGACACACTCGCCACGATCACGACATCTCTCCGCTCCGTCAGTGCCGCCGTCGCCGAATGCCGTAGCTTATCGATCTCATCATTGATCGAGGAATCCTTCTCAATATATGTGTCCGAGGACGGTACATATGCCTCCGGCTGGTAATAATCATAATAGGATACAAAATACTCCACCGCATTCTCCGGGAAAAATTCCTTGAACTCGCCGTAGAGCTGCGCCGCCAGAGTCTTATTGTGCGCAATGACCAAAGTCGGTTTATTAAGCTTTGCAATGACATTTGCCATGGTAAAGGTCTTACCGGAGCCGGTAACACCAAGCAAAGTCTGAAACTGGTCACCCTCCGTAAAGCCCCTGACCAGGGCGTCGATCGCCTCCGGCTGGTCCCCGGTGGGCTGGTATTCGCTGTGTAAAATAAATGGTTTTTGTGCATTTTTCTCAGAAAAATTTTGCACGAAAATCACCTCCTCACTGCTACATTCTAAAAAGCATTGTATAAGTCAATTTTTTCAACGTCACATCCTCTAAATGTTACAAAAATATTACATGCTATTCTCCTAATCCTGCGAAGGTCACTTAAACACAATTTCGCCACTGGATAACATCCTATGGAAATAACGCACTAAACATCAAAATAGTATCAATGCCATGACAGTATAATAGCACACTACACAAAAAAATAATAGGAATAGAGGTGGAAAATCGTATCTCTTAATATAAGCACACAGACTTATACAATACTCCATTCTCCCAAAAGGCTAATGCACATATTTACAAAGATTTTTTGTTTGTAATATCGAGTTAAAATACACGCCCAAAATTTTCTCTCTAAAAAGTTCAAAAACATATCAGGCTTCGTCTTGTAATATCTTCTTCATTTGTGTTTCCAATGTAATCGGCAAACTGTCTAATCCAATGCAGTTATTAAATCTTCCTGTAGATCAGCATCAACCAATAATACTTTTCGCCCCTGATGTACCAAACTGATTCCCAGATTTAATGTAATTGTGGTCTTGATTGTTCCTCCCTTCTGATTTGCAAGGACGATTACTTTACACTTGGTCATATGGTTTTCTCCTTTCTCGAAAAATTTAATAATCAATCCGTTTTGCGGGACTGTCTATGTATAAAAATGGGCATCAAAAAGCCGACTGACTTATATTGAACCAATCGGCTATGTACAAAATTCTATTTTAACCAAATAGATATTCAAAAACAGCTGCAAATGCTGCATTCTTCATCTGCCGGGATCTTACTTTGCCAATTTGATATGCTCTCATCAAATCACTTTCTTTGCTTACTATTAATTCTCCTAATGTATTGATGTTCAATTCTCTTAACTTTCCTTTCTGCCACTCCGAAATCTCCAATACATCAATACTTTTTGCAAGCTGAAATTTGAGACACTCTGTCATATCTGGCTCTGTAAATTTAGGGATTTTTTTTATTAATGTTTCGTATGCTTTGCTATTAGCTCCAAATTCGCTCATTCGTTTAAGTGACAAATTATTCACTATGTTGATTCCAACACTAAGAGGCGCATTTTCTAGCGCAAATAAACATCCTAAATTAACCTCATATCTATTACCAATTTCTGAATTTGTCGCTTTTATTCCCGTAGCTTGAAGCTTGATAATTCCTGTATATTCTAATATTCTAAGCGATTCCTTAATAACTTGTGGACTATTTCTATGAATCCAGAAATATACTGATGATGCTTTGTTATTTTCTAAAGCTCTATCATTTTTATTCTTTATCTCCGGCAATACTACAGTTTCAATAAAAGTTCTTCCCCAATCAATAAATTCACTGTTGCTAGGATATTTTTCTGCTAATAATGATTGTTCTGACCAAATTTCTTCCCTATAAAATTCTCTAAAAACAGCCATAACTGAATTAGTTTTAAAGTTTCCAACTTTCTCAACACTTCTTAATAATAATCTTGGATTTCCACTCGCTGCATACGCCAATACTGAAAAGTTTTCTCCATTCCTTATCAAATTTTTTGTAGTTTCACTATCTTTAATCTGCCTGAGAACCATTTCCTTCATATTGCTAACATAATTCTCTTCTCTCAAGTCTCTCGTTAAATTAATTGTTACTGCATCATGCATTGGTTCAAAAATATCTCCATAACAAGTAACACCTGGATACACCGCTGCATTACATTTAACATATGATGAACGTATTTCTCGAAAAATCGAGAAAAATTGTCTTTGCTGCTCAGGAATAAATACATGTGCTGCTTCATCAATATATATAACCATTCGTTTTATATTCAATTCTACACATATATCTTCAATAATATCCATCAATTCATCTATTGTCGGTACTGCCATCGTGTCTATTATTTTCCCTGGATTTTTCCAAGAATTTTCAAATTCTTTATTTTTTTCCATTAATATTTTTATAGAATTTCCATATGGACTCTCTTCACTAGTAACATTTCCAAAATTCCATTTAACACTAGATATCAACCCGTATTTTTTTAATTCTCTAATAATTACCGTACAGATTTTATTTAACATCCATAATTCAAATTGCACATTATTTCCTGTTTGCACTAAAGATGCACTCCTAAAAGTAAGAAAAACCGGAAAAATTCTATCCTTTTCAAAATTATCAAGAAGCTGCATTTGAGATATTTTAAAAAGAAACGATTTTCCCATTTCTCTACTTCCAACTAACAAAACTGGCGACTGGGATTTCAAACTTTTCAATATTTTTTTATCATCTTCACTTTCTACATATAATTCTTTAAGTTGATCTTCTTCAAGTTCTTCTGTTCGTATTATAAAATCATTCATTCTCTATTAACTCCTTAATTATATATTTCTTGTGCACATCCTAAATAACCGATTTCATCCATAATTACCTCTTCAAATTCTGATAATTTGTCCTTTTCTATTATATTCTCCACATACCTCATTGTAAATGCAAAAACAATAACTTGATTGATACTTTCTACTTTATCAGCTAATAATTCAAAAATAACTTGATCAAATTGTGTTGCCTTAGGCAACAAAGATGTTGCCCCATAATTGTTATGAATAAACTCAGAGCATTCTCTATAAACTTTCTTAGCTATCTCTTTCATCCCATAAGCTTCATCAGCAAATAATGGTTCAAATGCTTGTACAAATTTTTTTGAAAATATCCCTTCATTATCATCCATTATTTGCGACCAATATAAATCTAATGTTTCTGATTTCCATAATCGAAAATTAAATTCATTGGTTGAAAGCTGTATTCCAAACATTGTAGCTTCAAAATAACTCCTCAAGGAAATAAATGCATGTTTATATAATCCCATACACCAAAATAATAACATCGATTGATACTCAGCTAAAGCCTCTTTATAGATTACCACTTCATAAGAATCTTCCAAAAAATCTATCCACTGTTTATAATCTTCAACAAACCTTGATGCTTTCGCATGCATTTGAAGATTTTTTCCTGCTAGTGATTCTGAAATAATACCTGAAAATTTTTCATTAATATTTTGATACTCTTTTAAATATTTTTCCATAAAATTCCTCCAAATGGATATCCTCTCCACCATATGATTTCATTAACTTTCAATTTATCACATACACAATTTAATAACTCTTCCTTCCAAAATATGCTTTTACGTTTTTATTATACCAACTCTTCAACTCTTATACACTATTTTTTTCAAATTTTATAATCAAACCTAAAATTAAATTTTAGGACTTCGGTGCAAAAACAATATGATACTTACAATTCCATTTAGTATGTGATAAACTGTTACTGTTGTTCATACGGGAAGCTCCTTTGTATTTTAATGTGTTTGGCAGACCATCATTATCATAACAAAGGAGTTTGTCATTGCACATCGCTTAAGCTATCCTAACCATCCGCACAGCAGGTGGTTTATTTTTTTGCTTCGCTCATTTCTCTGTTGAGAAATTTGCTCGCAAAACAGGGCATATGCCCTAACAAAAAAATCCCACAAACCACTTGTTTATGCTGGTTTGTGGGATTCCGAAATACATTTTTATCTATTCAAACTCGGCAAGTTTCCCGTTCGACTTAAACTACTTTGTTTAATTTTATTAAAAATATACCGATATTTTACTTTCCTATATGTTTGGATTTTGCTATTTTTTATGACATAGATGTATCTTGCCATTTTTTCTTTAAATTGTTCAAACGGTACATTAATATATTCGGTCTGACCAATCAGCATATCAAACCATTGACTATAGCCTTCATCCTCAAACAGTGTACGATATTTTATTGCCGACTCCCTCTTTTTCTTAAGCAATTCATAAGTTTGTTTTGTAATATCCGTGACTTCATATGTCATGTTATTTTCCTGTAGCGCCTTTACCAACATCGTAGTGTGAGCATTCGATGTTTTCGGTATAACATCACCTTCTTGGTAACCAACAAAAAACACACCATCTTTTTTTAACCAGTTTCGCGTCTGTGCCACAAATGCGGTCATATCTGTGGCAAAATAAAGGGTGTCCATAGAAATAATCACATCAAATTTTTCTTTAGGATATTCTATTTCACCGATGATACCTTCTCTAAATTCGGCATTTTTGCAGAACAGAGCCTTTGCAGTGGTAATTGCCGTTTCCGAATAATCAAAGCCATATATATGTGCCCTTGTCCTCTCTTGCAAATATCCCAGCATTTTTCCATTACCACAGCCAATGTCCAAAATATGTACCTCATCATTTTGCGGTATATATTTCAGAATCATATCTATCTGCTCTTTGTTGCTAAATCCATCCTGTGAAAAGTCCTCACCAAAAGCATCTTTACAAAAAGACCGGAACGCATTTGATTCTTTTGTCATTGTGTAAAAAGCTTCGTAATCATCATAAAATAACAATTCCTTTTTATTCATAGTTAATTGTTTCCCTTTGTAAAATTTAATGCTTTCTCTTAATTTCGTCCTGTCCGATCAAAACCTTTTTTCCTTCAAAAGCAAAGCCATAATGACGGATCCGGTCTACCGATATTCCCTGTGCCAGCAGTTCGGCATCATAGTCCTTCTCTGTGATTTGGTCTAAAGCCACTCGAACCGTATCCTGTAAAGATTCCTCCTCATCCGGTTCATGCACTTTAAACTCAATTACAATCGCATCATCCACCTCTGTCACCGGTGTAAACATCACATCATATCGTCCATATCCACTTTCCCGGTTGGAACGGATCTGATACCTGTCCCTCAGTTCCACCAGAAGTCCAAGAACAAATCCATGATAGAACCGCTCCGGCTGGCTTTTCTCAGAAGGTTTCTTTCCGGTATCAAAGCTGCTGAAGGTTGCAAGTGCAACATCATTCATATAGATATTCATTTCCTTGAGACTGCCCTTTAACAATGCCTTCACGAAATCATTATAATTTGCATCTTTATTTTTAAACCATCCCCGGAACATTGTCATGAACATGCTCAATGTCTCAATATTTGTAATATCCAGCGTGTACCATGGTTCCAAAGTAATCCCGCGGTAGTCTATATTCTGCACTTTCAGATAACCACTGGCAAGCAGAAGACTCCAGATTGCCTCTTCATTGTCATCCAACTGGTTATATACGATCTGCTCATCAAAATTTACAGTGATCGTCTTCCCTTTCAGCAGATCCTCCATCTTCTCCTTCACATCTGCAGATGCCGTCCGGATCAATCTGCTCACAAGCCCATTGGAGCTTGTGGAAGCCCAGTATGGATATAATCTACGTTCATCCAGATAATTTGTAATGGACCACGGATTGTAAATATCTCTGTGTTCCCCAAAAGTAAAACCATCATACCACTGTTTCACTTCATCCTTTTTATCTCCCATTCCATACTCATCCAGTGCAGCAAAAACTTCCTCCTCGGTAAAACCGAAACAATCTGCATACAGATTGGAAGTCGTCGTTACAACTCGCAGATTATTCAGATCAGAAAAAATACTCTCCTTGGATACTCTGGTAATTCCCGTCATAATTGCTCGCTCCAGATAAGGGTTCGTCTTAAAAGACGCATTAAACAGACTTCTCACAAAAGACGTAAATTCATCCCAGTATCCTTGAACATACGCCTCCTGCATTGGAGTATCATATTCATCCAAAAGAATAATGACCTTTTTGCCATAATAACGTTCCATCCAGACAGACAAAGTCTTCAATGCATTCTGTGCCATTGTATCATCCATCTGGATCGTGGTACTATTGTATATTTTTCTTTCATTATCACTTAATACATTACCCTCTAACAAATATCTGTTTTCTTCATACAGACTTGCAATCTCCTGCTTGATCTGGGTTTTGGCATCCTCCAGATTGCCTGCTTTCACAGCAGCAAAGCTCAAAAAGATCACAGGATATGTTCCCTGCAGTTTCCGATACGTTTCATCCTGCCAGATAGAAAGCCCCTCAAACAAATCCGCCCGGTTCGCATATTTATTAGAAAAGAAGCAGTCCAGCATACTCATATTTAACGTCTTACCAAAACGGCGTGGACGTGTGATCAATGTTACAACATCCCGGTTTTCCCACCATTCTTTTATAAAATTGGTTTTATCTACAAAAAAGCAATCCTGCTCTCTCAGATCAGAAAAACCCTGTATTCCTATACTAATCACCTTTTTCATATGCTCACCTGCTCTCCTGTCGTTATATATTTATTCCATTATAACGATATTCCTCCAAGGTTACAAGGTAAATCAAGAGTCAAAAAACGCAAATATCAATATCCTGTTATTCCCCAAATCATCCCTTCAAGTATGCCAAGGTCACCTGTTTTATGAATCCAAAGTGTCCATAAAAGTCCTTGCACTTTATGAATAAACAATATATAGATTAACTTCACTCATATTTCACAACATATTGTTTCACGTTACATTTAGGCATAATAGGATACAAAATACTCCACCGCATTCTCCGGGAAAAATTCCTTGAACTCGCCGTAGAGCTGCGCCGCCAGAGTCTTATTGTGCGCAATGACCAAAGTCGGTTTATTAAGCTTTGCAATGACATTTGCCATGGTAAAGGTCTTACCGGAGCCGGTAACACCAAGCAAAGTCTGAAACTGGTCACCCTCCGTAAAGCCCCTGACCAGGGCGTCGATCGCCTCCGGCTGGTCCCCGGTGGGCTGGTATTCGGAATGTAATATAAAACGATCCATGATTGTCTGAACACCTCCAAGTCTCTCCGATTTGTGTCTTTCACTTTATAACAAAACAGGGAACAAATCTCTCCATGATGGCGATTCATTCCCTATGTATCTTTCATCATTCATAAAATCAGTATAGCATAGTATTATTGTCAATGCAACGAAATTATGAACATTTGTTCGATTTCATTCTTTTGTCAGCACGGAAATAATTTCTTCCCGCTTCGGCATCACCTTCAATGCCCCTTTGCGGGTGGTAATGATCGAAGATGCCGCATTGGCAAACCGAAGCATTTCATGCAGATCATCTTCCGTCAAAGAATCAAGTCCTTTTTCGAGAACAGCATTTAAAACGCACGCCATAAAGGTATCTCCCGCCCCTGTGGTCTCTATCGTGTCGTCCCGCAGAAACGGCTCGCAAAATACGCTTTTTCCCTGATAATATGCCTTGCTTCCATGTTTTCCCATAGTTGCACATATTAATATCGGACGATTTTTTCTCAAAATTTCCGCAATGCCCTGATCAATATCCTTCTTACCGGTCAAAAAGGCGATTTCATCATCGGAAATCTTTAAGATATCGCACTGTCCGATTCCATACCACATTTGACGTGCGGCATCCTCCAGACTGTTCCATAGCGGTGGTCTTAAATTGGGATCAAAAGAGATAAGGGCACCTTCTTTTTTGGCATGCTGCACGGCTCTTTGGGTTGCATCCTTTACCTGCTCGTGCGTCATAGACAAGGTTCCAAAATGAAAAATCCTTGTCTGAGCAAGCTTCTCCTGCTGTACCTCCTCCCATCGTAGCATCATATCAGCTCCGGGATTTCTATAAAACGAAAACTCCCTGTCTCCGTCTTTCTTTGTATGAACAAAGGCTAACGTAGTATGCACCTCCGGATCTACAACAAGATTATCCGTATTGATTCCCTGTGTTTTTACTGCATCTGCCAGCATCCCTCCAAAAACATCATCCCCGACTTTTCCGATAAATGCCGTACTTTTTCCAAGATTTTGCAGCATGGACAGTACATTGCACGGGGCTCCTCCAGGATTGGCCTCCAAAACAGGATTTCCCTGTGTACTGATTCCATTTTCCGTAAAATCCACAAGTAATTCCCCTAATGCAGCCACGTCAAATTTTTTCATCATTTTCCTCCTATCTGCATACATCATGCCATTTCGCCGATAGATATATCATATTTATCAATATTGACAGTAACAGAACCATCACAGACAAAACTGATCTGATCGGCATCCAACGGAGTATAGAATGTCGTACTCATTACCTGTGCCCCATCATTTATAAAAATCTCTGCGGAATATTTATCCAGGATCATCCGAATCTTAACAACGTCACCCGAAACTTTGACCGGAACTTTTCTCTGTGCCAGTACATCACGGATCATTCCACAGTATGTCCTGTCTATTTCTATAGTTTTACCCGCACGGTCATAAGTAAATTTCGTAAAATGCTTTTCATTTTGTGCAAAGCAGATGTCAAACGAAGTATAATCGCCCTCCAAAAGTTCTACAGTCATATCCAGCACACGTCCCCGGATTCCTTCCTTCTGACATGTCCCTTTTATCGTACACCGGTCATAATGAACCGAGTTACTGTAGTATTTTTCCAACTCCCGGACCGGACTTTGCAATATCCGCCCGTTTTCAAGACGAAGCTCTCTTGGAATAGTCATCATACATGCCCATTTCTGATCTGCCGGACGAATATTGGCATCCCAGGTCTGCATCCATCCGATCAAAATACGCCGTCCATCCGCAGACAACATGGTCTGTGATGCGTAAAAGTCGAGGCCATCATCCAGAGAGTATACATGCGAATAATCAAATACATGCCGTCCCCTGTCGTAACTGCCGGTATAATATACTGCATTATTTCCATTATGAAACTCCGAACCGGCACACAGATCCTGCGGAGAAGCAAGCAGTATATATTCCCCGTCCAATTCAAAGAAATCCGGGCATTCCCACATAGTTCCAAGATTTCCGTTTTTATCCTCTGCCAGTACAGATACATACTCCCACTCAACAGCATTCTCCGAATGAAATAATACAACCTGCGGCTTTCCCTGGTCTGTTTTGTTTCCAACGACCATATAATATCCGTCATCTTCTTTCCAGATCTTCGGATCTCTGAAATGCTCTCTGCTAAACCCCTTCGGAAGCATGTCACCGGTCACTACCGGATTTTGTGCAAGTTTATTATATGCCTTTCCATCCCCCAAAGCAATACATTGGTTCTGATACGTATATTTCTGCCCATCCTCCTCTTTTTCCATGACACCGGTATATACAAGAAGATGACCTTTCTCTGTCTCTATTCCTGAACCGGAAAAACAACCTGCTTCATCATACGCCTGATCCGGAGCCAATGCTGCCGGAAATTCCGTCCATTTCACGAAATCCTCTGTTTCATAATGTCCCCAATGCATCGGTCCCCATACTGTACTGTAGGGATGAAACTGGTAAAATAAATGGGTCTTTCCCTGATAAACAGAAAATCCATTGGGATCGTTCATCCAGCCGCATGGCGGTGTTACATGGAACATCGGAAGCTCTTCTTTTGGAATGCGGTTCTGTTTTACATATTCATTTGCTTTTTTCAACTGATCCATATCTATACCTGTCCCTTTCCGGATGTCTGCGGTTCTACCCCTACAGACATCCGATTGTTTCATACCTTACCTACAGTTCGATCGCTTCTTCCGTGTCGATATCAAAAAAGTGCATCCTATGCGGCACAAATACAAATTCTATCTTGTCTCCCACTTTGCACAGCTCATATTTTGAAACTCTTGCAATCGTTACCGCTCCTCCAAATTCAAAATAGAGATTATTTTCATTTCCCATGATCTCCGTATTATCAACAACTGCCTGCATTTTATTTTCTTTATAGATATCCAGATTCTGTGAATCAAATTTGATATCTTCTCCACGAATTCCAAGTGTCATTCTTGTTCCATGCTTCTTTAACTTCTCAGCCATTTCCTGCTTCATGGTCAGCCGATTGCCATCTGAAAATACAATCTGTCCATCCTCAATGGAAACATCATAGAAATTCATCTGTGGTGAGCCGATAAATCCCGCCACAAATTTATTGACCGGTTTTTCGTACAGCTCCATAGGCTTTCCTACCTGCTGCACAACCCCCGCCTTCATAATCACAATACGGTCTGCCATGGTCATTGCTTCTACCTGGTCATGCGTAACGTAGATCGTAGTACTTCCAAGACTGCGGTGAAGCTTGCTGATCTCATTTCTCATACTGACACGAAGCTTTGCATCCAGATTAGACAGCGGCTCATCCATCAAAAACACCTTTTGATCCTTTACGATTGCTCTTCCAAGAGCCACTCTCTGTCTCTGACCTCCGGACAGATTTTTCGGTTTACGGTTTCTATATTCTTCCAGCCCCAGAATATCAATTGCCCAGTCTACTTTTTTCTTAATTTCTGCGGCCGGTACCTTCATGTTTTTCAATCCATAGCCGATATTTTTCTCCACCGTCATATGAGGATATAACGCATAATTCTGAAATACCATGGAAATTCCGCGATCTCTTGGTGCAACCTCATTCATTCTCTTCCCATCAATATACAAATCTCCGGAAGTGATTTCTTCAAATCCCGCGATCATCCGCAGTGTCGTAGATTTTCCACAGCCGGATGGTCCAACAAATGCAATAAATTCTTTTTCATTGATCTCCAGATCAAAATCTGTCACTGCCTTTTTATCTGTACCCGGATACTGCTTGCATACTTTTTTTAATTCAATAAAACTCATAACTTAACCCTCCTTTGAACCTGTGGAAACAACTCCTTCCACAATCTGCTTTGAAAATAACGCATAAATGATGATAACCGGTATCGTTACCAGTGTAATGACAGCTAATGTCTGACCCATTGTTGTATTATCATTGGACGTGATCGCATTTAATCCGATCTGTGCCGTCAGAAGATCACTTGAAGTAAATACAAGAGATGGCCACAAATAATCGTTCCACACATTTAAAAATGTAAATACACTGACTGTTGCCACAACACTCTTAGACATTGGAAGCACCATAGTAAAGAAATACTTCACCGGACTGCAAAAATCCAACTGCGCCGCCTCGTAAACATCATCCGGAAGACTGACAAACACCTGCCGGAACAGGAATATATTAAATGGATTTACGATCATCGGAAGAACATACCCGATAATGTTATTTAAAAGTCCCAATTTTGCAATAAACAGGAAATGTATGGTAATGATCGTCTCCATCGGCACGATCATCAAAAGCATAATGATAAGAAGCCAGCGTTCCTTAAACGGAAAATTGATCTTGGCCAGTGCATAGCCTGCCAGCCCGTTTACAATGATTCCAAGCACGATCAATACCGCTGCATAAAGCAATGTGTTTGCCATATAACGAAGAAAGCTCGTGTTGGTCAGAATAGTAATATAATTTTCGAAAAAACTGCCATTTAACGCCGGAGGAATAAACGCCGCCAGCGAATTCATATCTCTTGTGATCGCTGCATCTGTTTTAAAAGAATTAGCAAGCATCCATATTACAGGAAACAGAAAAAACAAGGACACGATAATCATAATGATAACAAGAATGATATTAATTCGTTTTTGCTTTTTTGTTAACATGTTTTGTTCCCTCCTTATCTTTGGTGAGGATTGTCTGGATCACCGTCAGGATCATTACGAAAAATGCAAATACAATCGCCATCGTGGATGCCAGTCCGATCTCCCAGTTTACCGTACCGGTTTCATAAATGTCATAAACCATGGTATAGGTAGAATGAGATGGACCTCCTCCCGTCATAACCATTGGCTGTACCAGCATACGGAATGCTCCGATCGTGATCGTGATCAGTACAAAAATACACAACGGCTTTAATTCCGGCAATGTGATATCTTTAAATTTCTGCCAACTGCTGGCATGATCCATTTCAGCAGCCTCATAAAGTGCCGGATTGATCTGCTGCAGTCCGCCCAGGAAGATCAACATCTGATAACCGACTCCCTGCCATGCACTCATAACAGCGATGGATGGCAGAGCCTGATCTGCACTGTTGATAAACGGCTGTGCATTGATTCCAATGTGTGCAAGAATGGAATTTAAAATCCCCTCCGGGCTGTAGATCTGCACCCAGAGTGTAGATACAACCGCCAGAGACATAACAACCGGAATAAAAAATGCCACCTTAAAATATGCCTTACAATACGTCACCTTATTGATCAGAAGTGCCAGTCCTAATGCTCCCAGTCCCTGTAACGGAACAATTATGAGCACAAATTTCACTGTATTGGTAAATGCCTGCCGGAAATCATCGTCCTTGAATACCTGAAAATAATTATCCAACCCGGTAAAATGCGTCAGGCTTGGATTTAATGCAAAAAAGTCTGTAAAGCTAAATACCAGTGTCAATATCATTGGCAGAAATAAAAACAATGTCAATAAGATAAGTGCCGGTCCAAAAAAGGCCATTCCCATAATTGATTCTCTTCTTTTTTTCATCATTCTAACGTATAACGCTTCAGCTTTGCGTTAATCCTTTCTACAGATTTATCCAGCTGCTCCTGTGGATCAAAACCACTCAGAACACAATTTTCCAGTACCTGCTGAAATGATGTACTTACCTGTGGATATGCAGGAGTCTTTGGTCTTGGATGACCATAGTTGCTTAATTGATAGTAAAGTGCTTTATAGTTTTCGTCTTTTTGAAATACATCGATTGATTCATAAGCTTCATATGTGGATGGAAATGATTTTGACTTTTCCCATAAACGCTTCCCGCTGTCCACACCGCTCATCCATTTCACTAATTCGGTCGCCCCTTTGATATGCTTTGTCTTCGAAGAAGCTGCAAAAGCCCATGAACCGGTTGGAGCGTATCTCTCTCCGTTCCAGGAATCTCCGACTACATATGGAGCCACGCCGAAAGATACATCCGGATAGCTGGTATAAAGTGTATTAACCTCCCAGGCACCATCAATCTTAAATGCTGCCCTGCCGCTTTCAAACAGATGATCGATCGGCACCTTTGACATATACTTATTCTTCAGCAACGACTGAAAATAAGATACTGTTTTTACATTTTCCTTCGAATTAAAGACACCATCCACGGAAAGTCCCGTCTCGTCCACCATATTTCCACCATTTGACCAGAAAAACGGTGCATAATAATAGATGGTTGCCTCCCCCACCGGAAATGTCATATCAAGGGCATATCCATTCTTTTTATCCATAACCGGTTTCAGCTTTGCAAGAATGTCCAAAAACTGAGACTGAGTCCACGGATGATCTGCATCAGGTATGCTGATTCCTGCCTCTTTCAGTATGTCCTTATTATAGTACAGACCAACACTGGACTCCATTGCTCCCAGAGCATACAGCTTGTCCTTATAAGTTCCCTGATCGATAATAGACTGCAGGTAAACGGATTTTTCTTTCTCCGTCAGCTTTGCCAGAGGCTGAATAATCCCATTGGATGCATATGCTGCGATATTCGGTCCGTCTACCGTCAGCACATCCGGAAGGTCTCCCGACATGACGGATGCATTGATCTTATCAGAATATCCTCCGCCACTGTCATTTCGCGGAATAAACTCAATATCCGCAAAATATGTTCCATCATACTTCTTGTTAAATGCATCAACTGCTTCCCGATAGCATCGGCCTTCATCGGTATCCTCAATGGAGTGTACCCATATGGACAGATACTGCTCTCCTTTATCATATCCGGCGATGCTTCCGGGCTTCGGCGTACTTTTCTGACATCCGGTCAGGCTGAGTGCAAGTACGCTCATGGCCAGAGCCGTTATCACACGTTTTCTCATTCTGTTCTCCTTTCTTTCGTCGTGTCTCTATAAGTGTTTCCGTTTGTGTAACCGGTAAAGTAACCGGTTACTTTGTGATTTAATAATACTATGGTGCATATCGTTTGTCAATCTTTTTTTGAAATTTTTATAACCGGTTACGTTACCGGTTATTTTTTCATTGAATTCACTCCTCTGTTCTGCTATACTAAGGACAGATTTACAGCACGAAAATGCACTCCCAACGCAGAAAGGCACAAAACATGGATAATAAAAAGAAAAAAGTCACCTTTGACGACATTGCAAAATATACTCACTTTTCCAAAACAACCATCTCCAGATATTTCAATAATCCTGATTCCCTTACATTAAAAAACCAGGAGATCATCGCACGGGCACTGGTCGATCTGGATTATCAGGAAAACAAGCTCGCAAAAGTGCTGGCAAATGGCAAAAGCGAATTTGTCGGCATTCTGTTACCCAATTTATTCCTTCATTATTACTCAGAAATGTTAAACCAGATCTTATCTACTTATGAAACTTTTGGATATAAATTTCTGGTGTTTACCAGCAACGGCTCCGAAGAAACAGAACGAAAATACCTTCAGGAGCTGCTTGCTTACAAGATTGAGGGACTCATTGTGTTAAGCCACACAATCCCGTCGCAGGAATTGGCTTCTTATCACATTCCTGTCGTCACCATCGAACGGGAGGATGAATATGTAAACAGTATCAATACTGACAACTATATGGGAGCCGTGCAGGCTGCCAGTCTCCTTGTCAAAAACAACTGTGACATCCTGATCCACATCAATTCTGATGTTTCTCCGTCCGTCCCTTCTTACGGCCGTATCCAGGGTTTTCGCGATACCTGCCAGCAGTTCAATATCCGACACAAAATTATCCTTACAGATCTCGGCAACAGTTATCCGGAAACACAGCAGCAAATTAGTGAGGTCTACAATCTGATCAAAGACAAATATCCTGATAAACGAAAAGGAATCTTTCTTGCCAATGACACCCATGCCAATATTTTTCTGAATCTGCTGATGAGAGATTTTGGCACTCTTCCGGATGACTTCCGGATCATCGGGTATGATGATTCCCCAATTGCCTCCGAGGCAATTATCCCGATCAGCACTGTAGGACAGCAGATTGACAAGATTGCACATGAAGCCATGAAGCTGCTGGTTTCCCAGATGAATGAAATGAAAAAGCGTCGACCTGTTCCTCAGACCGAGATCATTCACAAAATGATCACACCGGTTTTGGTGAGACGAGATACAACAACGTAAGAGTCCCAAAACCTCTCCCAACCAGCAAAGTTGTACATACTACGTTTCCAAATTTGTGCAATTTATCCGACTTAAATGTTATAGTAAATCATTTAAGTTGCAATTTTTTTGTCATTTTTGCTGATTTTATCTTATGAATTGTTTTATATATAGTCATTTTATACAAACCATGTTAACATTTATCTCAGGGTGAGCAAAACAAAAAATATTTCGAAAAGGCAAAGCTTTTTCAAAGGAGGGTTTATGAGATTTAAAAAAATCTTTGCTGTCGTAATGGCGGCAGCTGTAACACTGTCCACGCTCAATGGTTTTCATGGTTTTTCTGCTCCAAAAACTGCAAAAGCTGCGAGCTTTGTTGATCTGAACCAGAGCCAGATCGCATCCGCAATGGGAGCCGGCTGGAACCTTGGAAATCAGCTGGAAGCATCCCTGAACGGAACGCCAAATGAAACATGCTGGGGTAATCCTACGATCAACGCCAATCTGATCAAGTCAGTCAAAAATGCCGGTTTTCGTTCCATCCGTATTCCGGTTTCCTATTTGGGCAAGATCAGCAGCAACTCAAATTACACCATCGATTCATCCTGGTTAAACAGGGTACAGCAGGTAGTTGATATGTGTATTGCTAATGACCTGTATGTCATTATTAACATGCACGGCGATGGCTATCATTCTGTCGATGGCGGCTGGCTTTTCTGCGACGGTTCCAACCAGACTGCGATCCGTTCCAAATACAAAGCCTGCTGGAAACAGATCGCCACACGTTTCCGCTCATATGACCAGCACCTGATCTTCGAATCCATGAATGAAGAATATGATGGCACTTACGGAACACCAAACAGAACATATTATGAAAATATCAACCAGCTCAATCAGATCTTTGTAGATACCGTACGCACTTCCGGTGGAAACAATGCGAAGCGCTGGTTAATGCTCCCGGGCTGGAACACTAACATCAATTACACTGTAGGCGATTATGGTTTCCGGGTTCCTACCGACAACAACTGCACTGCCGGCGGAAAGCGCATCATGATCTCTGTTCATTATTATGATCCATGGGGCTTCTGCGGAGAAGAAAGCACCACGGCAACCCAATGGGGAAGCAAGGCAAACAACAGCTCAAAGGTTGATTCTTGGGGCGATGAGTCTTATCTGAAATCCCAGTTTAACAGTCTGTATAACAAATTCTGTAGCCAGGGATATCCGGTCGTGATCGGAGAATACGGTGCCATTGATAAATCTGCTTTCGATTCAAACAACACGGCATGTCGTGCAGAATTTGCTTCCAAAGTCTGCACTTACGCAAAGAAATACGGCTGTATTCCAATCTGGTGGGATAACGGTGCAACAGGCACATATGGTTTCGGTTTATTTAACCGCAGTACCGGTGCAGTCACACAGCCAAAGATCATCAATGCCATCACTGCCGTGTATCCGTCCTCAGGCAATACCTCCGGTTCCACAAGCAGTATTGATACCGGCAAAACATATATGCTGAAAAACGTAAACAGTGGTCTGTATATGGATGTCTGCGGTGCGAAAGCGGTAAACGGTACAAATGTCATCCAGTACTCTGCTTCCAAGGCAAAAGCAAATAATACCTGGAAATTTGTTCCTGACGGAAAAGGATATTACTATATTTACTCCTGTCTGGGAGACGGCAGAACATTTCTTCTGGATGTTTCATGCAACAGCAGTGCAAACGGGACAAACATCGGGATTTACAAAAATACCAACTGCAGTGCCCAGCTTTACAAGCTTGTAAAAAATTCCGACGGAAGCTACAGCATTTACACAAAGTCTTCCGGCTGTAAGAGTGTTGTCGAGATTGCTAATGCAAACCGCAGCAATAACGGCAATGTGCAGCAATGGGTTTACAACGGACATAACTGTCAGAAATGGAATTTGATCGCACAGTAAAACTTTCCCCTGACACAGCAAACGACCTATTGGTCTTTCGGTCGCCGTACCACATGGTATGGCGACTTTTTATTGCATAATCTCTTCCCCTTAATGTGTTACCTGTCAACTGCTTTCTTCTCTCTTCTGACGAAGCTCCTGTTCCCACTGATGCAGTCTGCGCGCTCCTTCCGGATTTTGTTTTTCCAGTCTCAGTTCGAGCTTTTCCCTGCGCCGCTGAAGTTTCTCCAGAATCTCCGGATGCTCTCTGCCAATCTCCTCGCGAATATGATGGCGGCGTTTTTCCAGCAGCCCCAGGATGATCCGGCGATGATCCTTATCTGCCATTTTGTCCGGAAGCTCATCCATGTGAATCTCCATACGGCGCAGAAATTCATCTTCATCAATCGCACCAAGCCCATGCCAGTACTTGAGGCTGCTCTCGATACCCTGCTCTGCGATCTCCTCCCAGTCCGGCATACTATGAATGCTGTCTAAAACCTGATGAACACGCTTCTCGATCTGATCCACAGTCTCATCACCAAACGCCCACGCAAACTCCTCCAGTGTATTTTCCGTTTCCGCCGGAATATTTACGATATGTCCGTTTTTCGGGACAGTGTATCCCTTTAAGGTATATGGTTCCAGATATCCGCTGTCATGAAGTGCCGCTGTAATTGTACGGCGCACATGTCCCTTCTCGATCATCCGGCCAATTCCGAGCTGACGCATCTGTTCATTGACTGCCGCCATATGCTCTGTGATGTAGAAATGAATCCCCTGTTTTGTAAAACGTTCACACATCATTTCCAACCGGTCTGCCGCTGTGATATCAATGCTTGTCATCGCCCCGGCATCGACAACAACCACCTTTGTTTCATCCGAAATTTTGTTCTCAATATCTTCCTGAAATGTCTTTACATTTGCAAAGAAAAGGCTTTCACTGAAACGGTAGATCACGACATGCTCAATCTCATGCGCATGACGGTTCTTGCTGTAGTCGTAAAAACCATCCCTTCCCGGGATCACTCCGAGAAATGCTCTCGGCGGATTGGTTGCCTTGAGCACAACTGCAATAAAGGAAAGAATAATTCCAATGATAACGCCGTAGATCGTTCCCAACAAAAGTACGGCAAAAAATGCTGCCAGAAAAATATAAAATTCATTGCGGCTGACACGAAATAAACGGACTGCCAGATCCAGCTCGACAACCTTCATCAGCGCGGAGATCACAATCGCCGTCAATACCGGAACCGGAAGATATCCGATAAAACCTGTTCCAAACAACAGAAGAAGTATCATCGCAGTTCCCGCTGTCACAGATACCATCTGTGTTCTGCCGCCATACTGATCATTCATGGAAGTTCTTGAAATACTTCCATTGACCGGACAGCATCCCACCAGTGCCGATGCGATATTGCCCACGGCACAGGCAAGGATTTCCTGATTATCTTTTATTTTATATCCATTGCGGAATGCAAAATTATTCTCCGAAAGAAGAGTTTCTGCCATGATCACGACGGCAACCATGAGTCCTCTACCCGCCGCCTGTGAAAGATCCACTGACCGAAATTGTGGACACACAAGCTTCGGCAGCCCCGGCTCTACCGCCGATAAAAGACGCACTCCATACTGATCGATATGGCCAAAATAAGTCAACAGCACGCCTGCTGCCATGACAACGATCACCATCGGAAATTTCGGTGCAAGTCTTCTTGCGATCACGATCACCGCCAGAGAACAAGCACCAAGCAACACAGAAGCACCGTTGACCTGACGTGTCGCCTCAATGATTGCCTGGATAAGCTCCGGCAGTTCACCGGTTCCGGAACCTCCTCCGAGAATCTTGGGAATCTGCATCAGAATAATTGTCACTGCAATACCGCTGATAAAGCCTCCCATCACCGGAGTTGATATGTAATCTACCATCTTGCCCGCCTTAAGCAGGAAGAATAACAGCAGCCAGCATCCGGCAAACAACGCCGTCATCGGAATAAACGCCATCGCCTCTGTTGACTGTGCCTGCAGACCAAGTCCTGCTGCCGCCGCACCTATGATCGCCGCGGGTGCCGCATCCACACCAAAAATAAACTGGGGAGATGTCGTAAACATCGCAAAAAATAAAATCGGCAATACCGATCCATATAGTCCATAGACCGGCGGAAGTCCGGAAACCTCCGCGTAACCCATGGATATCGGGATCGAAACTGCCGCAATAATTATGCCTGCCAGAATGTCCTTTGGCAGATAATTTAATTTATAATTTTTCATTGTCCGGAAAATCTTCATGTTTATAACCCGTATGCCCTTCCATGCAGATATCGGTCACATATATGTCCTCTATTTCGTACATATATGCAGCTTAACAATAGAGAATTACTTTCTGTTTATTCTACATAATATACATAATCGTCCTTGCGTGGTGCTGCCTCCGGCTCATCGCCGTCCATATAGCCGATCACACAATGACCGATGCCTTCATAATCTCCCTCAATTCCCAGAGATTTTAAGATTGCCTTTCCTTCTTCGCTTTCAAACTCTTCCTTGGCACGATGGATCCAGCAGCTGCCAAGACCTGCATCCTTCGCTGCAAGCATGAGATTTCCCATCACAAGGCTTCCGTCATACACATGCGTTGGCATCTTTTTATCTGCCAGCACGATCAGCACAACCGGAGCACCGTAAAACGGATCTGTTCCCTCTGCTGCTCCCATGATCCGGGCGTTCATACGGGAAAGCTTATCCCGCACCTCTTTATTTAATACAGCAACAATGATCGGGGACTGCTTTCCTCTTCCGGTTGCCGCATAAGTTCCTGCCTCGATCACGCGGTCGATCAATTCTCTCTCCGGCATCTTATCCTGAAATTTACGAATACTTCTTCTTGTTCGGATCGTCTTCATTGTTTCACTCATATCGTCATCCTCTCTTTCTATCTCTTTATTCGGTATCTGCCACACAATATGGATATCCGTAGCTGAAAGCTTTCCTTCGTATATAGATATCCGTGGCGATAAGATCTGCTCAGGCAGCGTCATTTTATGCGGCACTGCCTCTCTGACCGGACCTGTCTCTGTCACAGATCTGCTGAAATTCCCTCAGTTTCTGCTTTGCCTGCTGACTCAGATTCTTCGGCACCTTAACCTGCACCGTCACATACTCATCCCCGTGAACTGATGCATCCTTCATAGACACAATACCCTTTCCGCGAAGCCTGATCTTGCTGCCTGCCTGCGTCCCCTCCGGAATGCGGCACATGACTCTTCCATTTAACGTATCTACCGGTGCTTCGCCGCCAAAAACTGCCGTTGTAAAAGACACCTCAATCTGAGTATATATATCCATTCCCTTTCTGTCAAATCCGGGCTTTGACCGGACATGCACCTTTAAGAACAGATCTCCGTCAGGACCGCCTCCATATCCCGGCATGCCTTTACCGCGCAGACGCACACTCATTCCGTCATTTACTCCGGCAGGAATGTGTACCTGCAGAGACTTCCTCTGACCGGAGCCATCCTGTGACACAAGATGAATGATCTTATCACAGCCAAACGCCGCCTCCTCAAAGGTAATATCCGTCTGTGCCTCCAGGTCGTCTCCCTTTGCCGAGTCTGCACTCCGGTGAAAACCGCCAAAGCCGCTGCCAAAACCACCGCTTTGATGAAAGCTGCCGCCAAAGCCACCACTGTCCTGTCCGTGAAATCCGGTTCCCTGCGACTTACCATGAAACATGCCGCCGAAAATATCATCAAAGATGTCGTCCATATTGCCACCCTCAAAATGATATTCGTGATAGCCGCCTGTCCCAAAATCGGGACCGCCATAGCTCTGATAAAAATGCTGTCCGCTCTGCGGACCGGCACCGCCCTCCTCAAATGCTGCAAAACCATATTGGTCGTACAGCTTTTTCTTTTCTGCATCACTGAGCACATTATATGCTTCGGTTACTTCCTTAAAATTCTTCTCTGCCTCTTTATCGCCCGGATTCACGTCCGGATGATACTTCTTGGCAAGCTTACGGTATGCTTTTTTGATCTCCTTTTCATCCGCTCCTTTCCGGATACCAAGGACATCGTAATAATCTCTTTTCTTCATCATCCTCACCTCCGAATAAAATGAAACTGTCCGTTTTCCTGCAAATATGCCGGGAAAACAGAAGCTTTGAAAATATACAGAAAAGAGGCATACGAACCGGTTCGCATCCCTCCAAGGCTGTTAATAGGGTGATAGACCATCCAATATATCAACCCTGCTGTACTTTTATTTTCTATTATGTTATATCACTTATTTTAGCACTCGTCAAGTCTGTTGGCTAATAATTATTCCATCAATAAAAAATCTGTCAGATAAATAATCTCCTACGCCTTCTTCCCCAGCCATATCCGCATCGCCGTCAGCACCGCCAGCAGGATTGCCGCGCTTAAGGTCAGAACAACCCACCAGATCTGGATGAATGCCGCCAGTATATAGCCAACCACGCAGACTGCCGCCACGACAGCCGCATACGGAAGCTGCGTTGAAACATGATTCATATGATTACACTGCGCTCCCGCCGAGGACATAACCGTGGTGTCCGAAATCGGGGACACATGATCGCCGCATACCGCACCTGCCAGTACCGCCGACACCGAAATGATCATCATCTCCATATGTCCCTGCTCCGGGAACATTGCAATTACGATCGGTACAAGAATTGCGAAGGTTCCCCAGCTCGTTCCGGTCGAAAACGCCAGAAAGATTGCAATAATAAATATGAGCATCGGTATAAACATACTTGCCGAAGCATTCTGTCCGACAACACTTTTCACAAATGTACTGATCTCAAGATGATCACCAATTCCCTTCAGCGCCCACGCAAAGGTCAGGATCGCCATGGCAGGAACCATCAGACGAAATCCCTCCACAAAGCTTTCCATGAAATCGGCAAAGTTCAGAACCTTTCTCGGAAGATACCAGATCAAACAGAAAAGGATCGTGACAAGTCCTGCAAAGATCAGGCTCCGCTCAGAGTCACAGCCGGAGAACGCAGCGACCACATTCGTTGCTCCTCCTAAATATCCGGTATAGATCATGGCACCGATCGCAGATACGATCAGAAGCACTACCGGAAGAACCAGATCGGCAACACGTCCCTTTTCGTTAACCTCTTCCTGCTTCTCCTCCTTCAGTGCATCCTCTCCGGACGTAAACAGATCACCGCGCTCCGCATTGATCTCATGTTTCTTCATCAAACCGAAATCAAAACCGGTGAGGATCAGATAAAGCACCATCAAAAGGGTCAGGATTGCATACAGATTGTACGGAATCGTCCGCAGAAACAGACTGAAGCCCGTCAGCGAGGATCCCTTCGGCACATAGGAATTGACAGCCGCCGCCCAGCTTGAAATCGGTGCAATAATGCAGACCGGCGCTGCCGTGGCATCAATAATATAAGCAAGCTTTGCTCTGGACACCTTGTACCGGTCGGTCACCGGACGCATCACCGAGCCAACCGTCAGACAGTTAAAATAATCATCCACGAAAATAAGTACGCCAAGCCCCATCGTCGCCAAAAGTGCAACCTTTTTGTTTTTGATCTTGGAGATCGCCCATTTTCCGTAAGCCGCCGAACCGCCGGAGCGGGACATCAGCACGACAATCATACCAAGCATTACCAGGAAAAACAAAATATTGATATTCATGCTGTCCTTGATGGTATCAAAGATCACGGTGAATGCAGTCCACGGATGAAACTGCGCATACATAAAGCTTCCTACTACAATTCCCACAAACAGTGAACTGTAAACCTCTTTTGTGATCAAAGCAAGCATGATCGCCAGGATCGGTGGCAGCAATGACCATATAGTACCTGTAAACATAATTTACCTCTTTCTATTTTCAAATTTCGACCATAATGAATTTTCGCACCGCTCCGGCAAAAGGTTCGAAAAAGCTTCGCTTTTTCTCACTCGCGGGCGCGTTCACATATCGATCTGCCAGCTACCAGATGCAAGCATCGGCATCTGGCAATCTCTATGTTCACTTTTGCCTTCGCGCACGATTTAAGAACACACGACTGGTGTGACCTCTCCAAAATCAAAGTCCACATAATCCTCCGGGGTAAACCGGTGATAGATCACGTGGCAACCCTCGAAGGTGATGCAATAGCGGTAATCATTCGGCTTACTGTCCCGAAAATAGAACACATAATCAAAATCATCCCCTGCATAACTGCCCTCAGACACCTGATCCGAATACTGTGCAAAAAGCGTTTCCACATCCTTCAGAGTACAGCCGTGACGGGCGATCGTCTCTATAAATTTCACCAGGAAATCATCCTCTTCCTGATGCTCATGGACATACTCCACTCCCTCCGGTGGAATCTGAATGCAAAATCTTTCCTTTTGGGAAGATGCTGTAATCCCGCCAAAATGCGCTCTTGTGGCCTCTGAAAACTCCTTCATCCTCTCCAACATTTCCTCTTCCGTACAATCTACCTCCAGCAGATGATTCAGAGAGGATAACGGATAATACAGACGCAAAAGCTCCTTACGATAACCAAGCTTCACCTGCTCCTCCAGGATCAGGTCTCTCAGATTTTTTTCTAACTTTTCAATATTCATAATCGGATATCATCCCTTCTATTCTTGAACCGGCAACGGACCTGCCAGATCCTTCACAACCTCCCCTGCAATGATCAGTCCCGCAACCGACGGCACAAATGCTACGCTGCCCGGAATATCGCGGCGCTCTGTGCATTTGTGCTTTGCTCCCGGCGGACAGATGCAGTTTGTCCTGCAGCTGATACTCATATCCTCCAAAGGGCGAATCGACTTCTCAGTAGAGAAAACCACCTTCAGATCCTTGACATTTCTTTTGCGAAGCTCCCGGCGCATGACTCTCGCCAGAGGACAGATCGTCGTATCGTAAATATCTGCCACCTGAAATTTCGTCGGATCCAGCTTATTTCCTGCTCCCATGCTGCTGATCACCGGCACGCCTGCTTCTTTCGCCCGCATAATGATGTCCAGCTTGGCAGTCACAGTATCCACCGCATCCACCACATAAGAATACCCGGAAAAGTCAAATTCGTCTGCATTTTCCGGCAGATAAAAGCACTGCCTGACTTCCACCTGTGCCTGTGGGTTAATATCAAGAATACGGTCACGCATCACGTCTGTTTTATATTTGCCCACTGTACTGCGTGTGGCAATGATCTGACGATTCAGATTCGTCAGACATACCTTATCGTCATCCACCAATACAAAAGAACCGACACCACTTCTGGCAAGCGCTTCCACCACATAGCCGCCAACTCCTCCGATGCCAAAAACAGCCACTTTCGCCTCTGCCAGCCGATCAATTCCTTCCTTTCCCAATAAAAGCTGTGTTCTAGAAAACTGATTTAACATATGAATCCTGTATTCCTTTCCTTCTATGAAGATACCTGCCACCCGGCAAAATATCTCCCAATCTTTCTTAGTGTACCACAATCCCGATTATTATGATATCTTTTTTTCGTTTTATCATGCAAACTGCAGCAATATCATATAAAATGCCGTGCTTCCGACAATGCTAAACAGTGTATTCTTCTTCCAGACATGTAACAGTACGCAGACTCCTGCAGCCAGAAGCTGATACATCCCTGTTCCGCCAAAATCCATCGGCACGGATTTCAGGCAGTATACGATCAGCACTGCCATGATCGCCGCCGGAAGAATATTTCCCAGATACCGGATGACCTCCGGGATCTCCTGACGTTTTCCTAACAGGGTAAAGGGCAGTGCGCGCATCAGAAGAGTACATGCCACCGCCAGCATGATTGCCGTAAATGCCTGTATATTATTCATGTTCCACAGCCTCCTCTCCAGAAGCTGCTCCGACCGCAGAGTTCATGGTTCCACGAATCAGAAACAGAATACCTGACACCAGTATCAGCGTCGGCAGCAAAAAGTAATCCGGTCCCACAAGAAGAAGCAGAACCACTCCACAGCCAAGACCAAGCAATGCCGGAATATGGCTCTTTGCAGACCGCCACTGATCCACAAATATCGTGACAAACAGCGCTGTCATACAAAAGTCAATACCCGTAAGTTCCACGGGAATGCTCTGTCCGATCACGCCGCCAGCCACCGCACCAAGCATCCAGCTTATCCTTGAAAACAACGCGATCCAAAACATCTCATCACGTTTCCTGATGTTCTCCCGGGATTCCGCTATGCTCTTTTCATCCTCTTCCGGCACCGCTTTCTTTTCGTTCTGTCCCATTTTCTGGTCAGACTCTTTCGCCCTCTGCTCCTGCTGCATCTGCAGTGCACAGTTTGCCGCATACGTTTCGTCTGTCATTGTATGCACCATATACGGATAACGTTTTCCCATCTGCCGGAATTCCTCCACAAAGCTGAGTCCATAGAAAAACTGGCGGCTGTTCATAAATAATGCCGTGAGACCGATGGTGAGAAGAGACGCACCGCTGCTTAAAAATGTGATCAGAACAAACTGGAATGCCCCGGTATACACCGTCATGCTCACAAGCAACGACCAGCCCCAGCGATAGCCCGCCTCCTGCATTAAAAGCCCATAGGACATGCTCACAAACAAATAACTCCCCATAATGGGCAAAGCCCGCCAGAATGCCTGACGGACTGTGTCCTTATGAAATATTCTCCGTTGATTTCCGGCTTTTTCTTTTTTACTGAATATTATCATTATCGTTCACCGTATAGATACTCAATCTTCCCTTTTTTATCGTTATAAAAAAGAAAGAAAGGAAAGTCAATAAACATTTTCTATGTTACATACTATCTCCGGATATACCTCTCTGCCTCTATCGCTGCATTGGCCCCATCTGCTGCCGCCGTAATCACCTGACGAAGCGCCTTGGTCCGCACATCTCCGGCCACAAACAGTCCCTGGGCCGAGGTGATCCCCTGCTCTCCTGCTGCCACATAACCATACTCATCAAGTTCTGCAACGCCTTGAAGCAGTCCTGTTACCGGCTCCATTCCTACTGCCGCAAAGACACCGGCCACTTCCAGTCTGCGGCCATCCTCCAGCACCAGAGCCTCTACCCGCTGTTCTCCCTGAATCTCCTGTACTCTCGCATTCGTCAGGATCTCAATATTTTCTACATCCTTTACCTTCTGCACCGTCCCCGCATTTCCGCGAAACTCGTCACGACGGTGGATCAGATAAACCTTCTCACAGATCTGTGACAGATAAAGAGCATCATCCAGTGCCGTATCACCACCGCCGACCACAGCCGTCACCTTTCCCTGAAAAAATGCACCGTCACAGGTAGCACAGTAGGACACACCTCTGCCGGAAAGCTTGTCCTCTCCCGGTACGTTTAAATGGCGATGGGATGCTCCTGCCGCATAGATCACGGTCTTCGTCTTCAAAACATCCCCGCCTGCCAGAAGCACCTTCCAATAACCATCGGACTGCTCCAGCTTCGTGACCTCTTCCTCCAGAAAAGCCGTCCCCAGATTCTCAGCATGCTCCCGGAATTTTTCTCCCAGAGAATATCCGTCAATCCCCGGAATGCCCAGATAATTATCCACCTGACCACTCTCCGCGATCTGCCCGGTTCCACAATATTCCTTTTCGATCACAAGAATATCCAGACCGGCACGTCTGCCATAAACTGCAGCCGACAATCCCGCCGGACCGCTTCCTATAATTATAATATCTTTCATATCCGTTTTCCTTTCCCGTTGTTCTCTTCTCAAAACCAAAGATACCGATAATGCCTTATCCTGTATCGCCAAGAAACATTATCGGTATTATTTTTATTATTTAGATTACATAAAATCCGGCCTCTTCCGTCTGCTCTTCCTCCCAGTCCAAAAGATCCTGCAGTGTAATATTGTCTACAATATCATTGACCGCTTTTCCCATTTTGTCCCAGACGCGGTTGATCACAGAAGCCTTTTCCATTTCGTTGGAGGTGTCCGAAGAAAGGGACATTAAATCGCCCTCCGTCTGCCGCAGGATCATTCCCACCGTGTACTCCTCCGGTGTTTTTTTCAGCAGATAACCACCCTGAGGCCCACGGACGCTCTTTACAAAACCAGCTTTGTTGAGTACGGAAATAATCTGCTCCAGATATTTTTCTGAAATCTGCTGGCGTTTTGCGGTTTCTTTTAACGGCACCGGCACGCCGCGATTATGATTCGCCAGATCCAGCATTAGGATCAAAGCATATCTTCCTCTGGTAGAAATCTTCATATGGAACTCCTCTTCTAACTGCTAAAACTACGGTTGACACTAATAATATGCGAAGCAACTTCTAATGCGAACACGCAAGTGTTCGCATTACCCTGATGCCTCGGATTGCTCCATTGCGACGCAATTTCCGCAATCCTGCAACCACCTCCAATCCCACAGATTTGCAAGCAAATCTGCTTCTTGTCGGTGTTTGGCGGGTCAAGCCAGTAGATAGCAATTTGTATGTAAACATACATTGCTATCTACTTTTGACCCTTGCATCATATCATCCAGAAATTATCAGTGCATATAATTCTACGGTAGGTTTCAAACTTGGACCACTTGTTGAAGAATTCCAAATGATTCTCCTTGTCCAGATTCTTGTACTCGTACAGATAATTGTCGAGGTCTGCCTTTACACGGATACGCAGTGCAAATCCTCTCTCATCGAGAACAGGAAGTCCTGTGTACTGATATTCGGACAGTGGAATGATGTCCTCGATCACACGGTTACGGATGAGGATGACGGCATCACTGTCTGCTGCAAGAATATCGAAATAATCCGGATACTTAAAGCTGTCGCCCTCGATCGGCACGGTATCGCCAACATGGTATGTTTTATCCTGTGTATTTACCTTAGAGAGGAATGCGTTCTCCAGATTGAAGTAGAATTCCTCGAAAATATATCCGCCGGTTTTGATATCATCCTTCTGGAAATATGGTACCTCACCATCGGTGGAAACATCCTCAACAACACCGCAGGCCGAAGTTGCATGACTGATACGGTCGATCAGGATCAGCTCGCCGAGCGTCTTGTTGGTTTTGAACTTGTCAACGATAATCTTCTCTGCAAATTCCAGATGGCAAACGGCAATCTCATTTTTCTCAACATGGTCTGCCTGAATATGCTCTCCGCTGTTGACATCGATCTTGTACTCAATGCTCTTTAGCATTCCCGGAATCTTCTTGGTTCCAAGCTTAACAAGGTACTCCTTGCCAAGAGAAAGCGGCTCATCATCCATCCACAACAGTGTTGTTGTTACGTCCTTAGTGTAAGGAAGGTCTTCCTTATTGGCCAGTACACAGCCACGGCTTACATCCACTTCACGGTCAAGCTGGATCGTTACTGCCTGACCTGCCTCAGCCTCCTGCACCTCCGTAGAACCGTTCAGGATTGACTTGATCGTTGCCTTCTCATCGCTCGGCAGTGTGGTTATCGTCTCGCCGACTTTAATACGTCCGCTTTCAATCTGTCCCTGGAAACCACGGAACTCATGATTCGGACGGCATACACGCTGTACCGGCATATAGAATACGGAAGAATTCTCCTGCTCGGAGATATCGACTGTCTCCAGATAATTTAACAGTGTACCACCCTGATACCAAGGCATATTCTCAGATACAACCGTTACGTTGTCACCCTCTGTTGCGCTGACCGGAATGATCTTTACGCTGTAAAGACCAAGGCTTTCTGCCAGATCCTTGATGTCCTTTTCGATCGCACGGAAACGCTCTTCGCTGTAATCTACTAAATCCATCTTATTTACCGCAAATACAAAATAGCGGATTCCCATCAAAGCACAAATTCTTGCGTGGCGTCTTGTCTGTACCAGAACGCCCTGCTTTGCATCGACCATAACTACGGCAAGCTGTGCAAAAGAAGCACCAACTGCCATGTTTCTTGTATACTCCTCGTGACCCGGTGTATCTGCTACGATAAAGCTTCTGTTATCCGTTGTGAAATAACGGTATGCCACATCGATCGTGATACCCTGCTCACGCTCTGCCATCAGTCCGTCAAGCAGCAGAGAATAATCAATCTCACCGCCACGGGAGCCAACCTTGCTATCCAGGATCAATGCTTTTTCCTGATCTGCATATAACAGCTTGGAATCATATAAGATATGACCGATCAAGGTTGATTTTCCATCATCTACACTTCCACAGGTTATAAATTTTAATAATCCATTCATCCTAGAAATACCCCTCTCTCTTTCTTTTTTCCATACTTGCAGCGCCGCCGTCCTTATCGATCACACGGCTTGTTCTCTCAGACTCTACGGAGCTGAGCGTCTCCTCAATGATCTCATCGAGTGTTGTTGCATTGGATTCCACACCACCGGAAAGCGGATAGCAGCCCAGTGTACGGAAACGAACCATCTTCATCTCCGGCTTCTCGCCCGGCTCCAGACGCATACGATCATCATCTACCATGATAATGTTGCCGTCACGGTATACAACCGGTCTCTCTGCCGCAAAGTAAAGAGGCACGATCGGGATATTTTCCCGCTTGATATACTGCCAGATGTCCTTCTCAGTCCAGTTGGAGATTGGGAATACACGAATGCTCTCGCCCTTGTTGATCTCCGTATTATATAATTTCCACATCTCCGGACGCTGGTTCTTCGGATCCCATGCATGCGACTCATTTCTAAAGGAGAAGATTCTCTCCTTGGCACGGCTCTTTTCCTCGTCACGTCGTCCGCCACCAAATGCTGCGGTAAAACCGTATTTATTTAATGCCTGCTTCAGTGCCTGTGTTTTCATGATGTCGGTGTAAGCAGCACCGTGATCAAACGGGTTGATTCCCTGCTTCACACCCTCTTCGTTGATGTACTCGAGCATCTCAATGCCAAGTTCCTTTGCGGTCTTGTCGCGGAACTCGATCATCTCACGGAATTTCCAGGTTGTGTTAACGTGAAGAAAAGGAAATGGCGGCTTCTCCGGGTAAAATGCTTTCATTGCCAGGTGAAGCATTACCGAACTGTCCTTGCCGATCGAATATAACATAACCGGCTTCTCACACTCCGCTGCAACCTCTCTGATTATGTAGATTGCTTCTGCCTCTAATTCATCCAAATGTGTTAATCCACTCATAGTCGTCCTCCATCCTTTTCTAATATTTATTGGAACTGCGCCGGTCTACATCAATCGTAACCTCGCGTCCATCGCTTTTATGAATATTCCAATGTAAGATCTGTCCGTCTTTTGTCACAGTCATCACACTGCCGTTTCCTCCGATATCTGCTCCGAGGAAAAATCCTATCGCTCCAACCGGGCATTCTTTCACGCAGGAAGCGCATCCCCAGCAGTCCTTCGGATAGCGCATCACTGCTTTTCCCTCCTGCTTTTCGATCAGCGTTCCCGGGCAGACCTGCATGCACTGACCGCAGCCGATACATTTCTGCCGGTTAATTTGTATGCTCATAGGACCCCTCCTTTACAATATCTCTCAGTATGATCCGGATCTTTCCATCCTCCAGACGGGAATTGACATATTTGAAAAAGTTCTCATCCTCGTTCGGATGATCCAGATTCTCATTGAAGGAATGCCACCTCGTCTCCTTACGTCCTCTCAGATGTGCGATCAGACTCTTGCAGACGATCAGCCGCTCCTTTAATTCATAAACGAATAAAAGCTCATGCATATTCTGTGCGGTAAGTTCATCTGCGAGTGCAGTCAGCTGATCGATCTTCTCATCGGCAAGCTTTAACTGCTTCTCATTGTACTGGTAATGGGTAGATATACCGCCGGCATATTCGTCCATCACCTTCTGCATTGCCTCCTCAAGCTCCTCCGCCGTAAACGGTGACTGCTCTCCGGCTAAAATATCCTGATAAGCGGCAGTCTCTTCCTGTGCCTGACGGGCAATCTCCTCGTCCGCACCATCGGCTACAGAAGTCCCGCTTAACTGCTTCTCGATTGCCTTTGCCGCAAGCTCACCCTCTGCCAGTGCGCCGGTTACATATTTCTGTGGACATCCTCCTGCCACATCTCCGGCAGCATACAGACCGTGGATCGTTGTCTCACGGTTGGTGTCTACCCAGTAACCGCTTGCCGTGTGTCCGCCGACAATGTAAGGCTCTGTTCCCTCGATCTCAACATCCTGCTCGCCCGGAAGTTCCCCGGTCTCGATCCATTTGAGCGTCTGGCTTGGCGCCATGTTCAGGTATGCCTTTAAAAGATTTTCTTCCTGATCCTTGTCAATACCGCTTGTCTTCAGGTAGCATGGACCGTTTCCAAGCTGGTTCTCGCGAACCGTGCCATAGACACGCTCGCTTGTGGTGAGTCCGTATTTGTCCTCGTAAACAAAGCCCTTGGAATTGATCTGCTTTGCTCCCACTCCCTGTGCAATGGTTCCGGTCGGTGCGATCGTGTCCTTGCAGCGAAGTGCGATAAATCGCATTTCGAAGGAGGTCATCTCTGCGCCTGCCCGGATTCCCATGGCATATCCGGCACCGGTATTAAATGGCGGATACCACATTTTATGTCGGGAAAATCCCGGATTGTTCGGTTTATAAAGTCCTGCTGCCCCGCCGGTTGCCACCAGCACGGCACCCGCATGGATCTCATAAGCGGTTTCATCCTCGAGAGAAAATCCTACCGCACCATAAACTTTATTATCCTTTGTCAGAAGCTTTGTGATATTGACACGGTTTATAACCGATACATTTTCCTGTTCCTGTACTGCCTTGGCAAGGATCGGCTTGAAGTTCTCTCCGTTGATCTTAATATTACGGTTTCCTCTGGTGACATAATCACCATTCTCATCTTTCAGGATCACAAGACCAAGATTTTCCATATCTGCAGTCACTTCATTGAAATGCTCCGCTGCGGTAAGCAGCAGATCCTCTCTGACAATACCTGCGGCATCCCTCCTGGCATAATCGACATAATCCTGTGGAGCATGCCCCTTCGTGATATAAGCGTTGATCGCGTTGACTCCTGCTGCCAGACATCCGCTCCGCTTAATATGGGCTTTCTCCGCAATCACCACGGACAGCCCTGTGTCACGGCTCAGAGTCAGTGCTGCGTAACAGCCTGCGGTACCTCCTCCGATGATCAATACATCTGTGTTGATCTGCCGTACTTCAAAATCTTTACTCATGGAACCATCCTTTCTGTGTCGTTTGTCACCCTTTATTTCACGAAAAGCCATCGGCTTTTATTCCGGTGCATTCAGGAAAATTTTCCGAATGCCTTTATAGATATTCAATCTCATGGATCGTAACATTCTTATCCGGATCAATCCCGAATGCCTTGAGCACCGGATTGTCTGCCTCCTGCAGAGACAGGATCAGATATTCCATTGTGGAATCATATGCAAGTCTCTTGTCCTCCTCGGAAGGACGTGATGGCGATTCCGGATGAGAATGAAAGTTTCCGATCAGCTTCTTGCCCTTTGCTCTGGCATCCTTTACAGCCGCAAGCTGCTCCTTCGGATCCATGGAGAAATGCTCGTTGCTGGCATCAATGTTCGTCAGCAGATATACCTCTGTGATGCTTTTTACTTCTCCGTCAATATCTCCCGCCAGAAGTCCACAGGATTCATTCGGAAGACCTGCCTGACAGTGTGCCAGGATCTTCTCGTAATCTTCTTTTTTCATTTTCAACGTTATTGCCATGCTTTCACCTTACTTTCTATATCATCTCTATGTTCTGTATTCTATTCACCGGCATCTGCACCGAGTAAGCTCACTGCTTTTTGCAGGCAAGCTTGCCAGGCCGTAAACTTACTTAGCACACCGGTGAATAGTTTTACTTAAGATCACATTCTGCCTGCTCATAATCGATAAGCTCTGTGATCGTTGGCTCGTCGCCGCATACGGCACAGTGATGATCCTTCGGAAGCTTGATCGTGTGAAATTCCATTTTCAGTGCATCGTATGTCAAAAGCTTTCCGGTAAGAAGTTCTCCCTTACCGATAATATACTTGATTGCCTCCATTGCCTGAAGACTTCCGATAACACCGCCCATAGCACCGATGACACCAGCCTGCTTACAGGTTGGAACCGCATCCTTTGGCGGTGGATTCTTGAATACACAACGGTAACATGGTCCTTCTCCCGGTACATAGGTCATGAGCTGACCCTTGAAACGAATGATACCGGCATGGGAGAATGGCTTTCCTGCCATAACGCAGGCATCATTGATCAAAAATTTTGCCGGGAAGTTATCGGTACCGTCAATGATGAAGTCATAGTCCTTGATCAGATCCATAATGTTTGTGGAATCTACAAATGTGCGATATGTCTTGACGGTAACATCCGGGTTGATCGCTTCCATTGTCTCCGCAGCGGATTTTACCTTTGCTTTGCCCACATCATTGGTGGTGTGGATGACCTGTCTCTGCAGGTTGGAAAGATCTACCTCATCGGCATCAACAATACCGATCGTACCAACACCTGCTGCAGCCAGATAAAGTGCTGCCGGTGCTCCGAGTCCGCCTGCTCCGATGATCAGAACGCTGGCGTTTAAGAGCTTCTTCTGTCCCTTTACACCAACCTCCTGAAGGATGATGTGGCGGGAATATCTCTCAAGCTGTTCGTTTGTAAAAGCCATTATCTTGCTCCTCCTCCCATGAAGTAAAGGAATTCAACGGCATCGCCATCCTTTAATACTGTCTCACCAAACTTCTCTCTGTCTACGAAGTCATCGTTGATCGTTACGGTAACATATAATGGATTCTCAACGTTCTCCTTCTCGATCAGCTGCTCTACGGTTACGCCCTCATCATACTCTTTCTTGTTTCCTGCAATTGTGATTGTCATTGTATTCTCCTTTCTTACACCTGTAAGTTTCTTTTATTTCATGGTGTCCCAAATATTGGACACATCTTAAAGCATTTCAAGTGATGCATCAGATGTCGGTAACAAGCTTTGTGATTTCCTCACGCTTTACCACTCCGGTCAGTCTCCACTGCTGCTCTCCATGGATGAAGTAGATCAGTGTCGGTGCAGACATTACTTCGTATTTGCCAGCCAGTCCCTGCTCATAGTTTACATTGATCTTGAACACGTCAAGCTTGCCGTCGTAATCATCCTCAATCTCGCCGAGCACTCCAGCCATTCTCTTGCATGGAATGCATGTATCCGAATAAAAATCCACCAAAACCGGTTTATCCGCTTTCAATACCTTTTCTTCAAACTGCTGCTCATTAATTCTTGCTGCCATATGTATCACCATGCCTTTCTGTTTCTTCTTTACTCTTCTTCTACCTTGCGGACGATCAGGGTGTAGGTTCCATCCTCATTGTCCTCCAGCTTGAGGATCTGATGACCCTCTTCCTTAATACTTCTCGGTACATTCTGTACCGGCTCACCGTCGTTCATTTTCACTGCGAGAACCTCTCCGTCCTCCAACTCTTCCAATGCTACCTTTGCCTTGACAAATGTCACCGGGCAGACCACATCGGTAATATCCACTGTATCATCAATCTTAATATCAGCCATCGTATGCCTCCTTTAATACCTCGTATAATTTATTGCTTCCAACCCGGTCGATCGTAAATTTGAATCGCTCACCCGGATTTGCGTGATCATCAAAGAACTGGATCGCTGCATCGGTTACGCGGAAAAGCTGTTCCTCTGAGGTGATCGGTGGCAGCATATACTGTCCTTCCTTGATTGTGTTACCAAAGGTTCCTCCGCAGGATACCAGATAAGCACTCTGTGCATCCCATGCATCGGTCGGGCAGGACTTCACGCAACGTCCGCAGAAATTACATTTTCCCTGGTCTAATGTGATCTTTCCGTCCTCCAGCTTGAGAGCTCCCTCGCGGCAGACCTTTACGCAAAGACCACAGCTGATGCAGGCATCCTCTTTCCATGCAACCTTTGTTGCTCCCTTGATTCCAACATCGTTCTCCTCTGCCTTCAGACAATTGTTACGGCAGCCCGTAACGCCAAATTTAAATTTATGTGGAAGCTCACGGCCGAAGTAACGCTCGTCAAGCTTCTTTGCAATATCCTGTGTGTCAATGTTACCGCTCGGACAAACCGCATTTCCCTGACAGGCAGTAACGGTACGAACTCTCGGTCCGCAGACACCCGGTTTACAACCACCCTCGGCAAGCTCTTCCTTGACAACATCAATATCTTCGAGCTTAATGAATGGAATCTCAACACCCTGTCTGGATGTCAGATGTACATATCCCTCACCGTGCTCCTCTGCAACTTCGGCGATTTTCTTCAGATTCTCTGCAGTCAATGTTCCACCGACGACTGCGATACGAAGCGAAAAGTTATTTTTCTGCTTCTGTCTCATGAAACCGCCTTTTTTTAATGTTCCATAATCTACTGCCATATCCTGTACCAATCCTTTCATAACATATGCACTTTTATTTATTGTGCCGCATGAATTGCAGCCTCAAAATCCGTTTTCAGATCTTCAATATCTTCGATACCAACACTGATGCGGATCAGATCCTCATATACTCCCGACTGCAGCTGATCTTCCTTGGAAAGATGAACCGCAATGGTTGACGCCGGATGAAGAACTAATGTCTTGGTGTCCCCAATGTTGGACAAAATGTATGGAAGCTTTAATGTGTTAATGATCTCAAATGCCTTCTCCCTGCTTCCTGTTCTCACCGTAATGATCGCGCCGTAGCCACCGTCAAGCTGCCTGCTTGCCAGCTCATAATATGGACTCTCCGGCAATCCCGGATAGTTGACCGTAAGACCGGCTCCCATATCTCTTAAGAACTCTGCAAGCTCCTTTGCATTTTCACACTGGCGCTGCATTCGAAGCCCCAGTGTTTCCAGACCCAGATTATTAAGAAATGCATTCTGCGGAGATAAACAGGCTCCTGTATTTCGGAATAATCCGTTGCGAAGCTTTGCGACGTATGCCATCGGTCCAAACTTCTTATATGGGACAAGTCCCGGATATCTCTCCGGATCCCATGCAAACTTTCCGCTCCAGGTGAGAATACCGCTTATGGCATCGCTGTTGCCATTTATGTACTTTGAAGAGGAATTAACAACTACATCCGCTCCAAGCTCCAGTGGTCTGACCAGATACGGTGTCGCCACTGTGTTGTCAATCACCAGCGGAAGTCCATGTGCATGTGCCATATCTGCCACTGCCCTGATGTCTGTCACATCTAACTTCGGATTGCCTATCGTCTCTGCAAAGATAACTCTCGTATGCTCCGTGATGAGCTTCTCATAAGCCTGTGGTTCGTTCTCTGTCACATACTTTGTTGTGATTCCAAAGCTTTCCAGATCTTCAAAAAGCTCTACGGTACCGCCATATAAGCCGGCGGCTGCAACCACCTCATCGCCTGCCTGCAGGATATTGGCAAGTGCATTAAATAATGCTGCCATCCCGGAAGCACATGCAACGCTTGCTACACCTCGCTCCAGCTTCGTGATTCTCTGCTCAAATGCCTCCACGGTAGGATTATTGATCCGGGTGTAGGAAAATCCCATCGCCTTATTCGTGAAGATATTCTCCAGATCCTCGGCACTCTCATGCCGAAAGGCACTGCTTTGATAAACCGGTGTGTGTGTCGCTCCATAGGGATCGTTCTGCTTCACACCGTGTAAAAGCATTGTGTTAAATCCATACTCTGTCATTTGTTTTCTCCAATTCCTCTAATCTCTATCGACTTACTAGGGATATATTACACCTGATTTCATACTTTGTCAATAGGAATTATCAAAAAAGTTTTATCCACGTTTACCGGCGTCCCCCAAAAAAAGTGCAAGACCAGCGTTTTGTTCTTGATTTCTACTATGTTACAGGCATCTTCTTATACGCAAAAAGGACGCCGTACCTTTCGGTACGACGTCCGTCATATTCTGCTCTGTTCACTCAGAGTGTTGTTTTGTCTATTTGAAGGCTGTTACATACAGATATAAGAAGTAAGTCTTATCATTCTGCTTTACGGTTACACGCATCAGGGATCTTCCCTTCTTCTTTGCAGTGTAACGTCCCTTCTTGTTAATTGGAAGTGCCTTCTTGTTATAAGAAATATACTTCACCTTTGCATTCTTCTCCAGACCATAGATCTTGATCTTTGTGGACTTTTTCAGCTTTCTCTTCTTAGCGATCAGAATCGTCGGTGTCTTAATGCGGTTGGACTTAAACTTCTTAAGCTCTGTTGCATTTTTGAACTTCTTGCGAACCTCAATGTTGATTACCAGACGGTTGCTGTACTTGCCCTTAACCGCTGTGACTGTCAGAGTTGCTTTACCCTTCTTCTTTGCCTTGATGACACCCTTCTTATTCACTGTGGCAACCTTCTTGTTGGTAGATGTCACAATGATCGTAGCACCCTTGCACTTCATAAGCTTCAGCTTAGCCTTGGATTTCTTCTTCATAACCTTATGAAGCTTGAATCCAGGAATCTTATATGTGTTAGCCATCTGAAGAAGCTCCTGATAAGTATATGGGCATCCGCCATCCTTCAATCTCTGGTTTACGGCATCCTGCTCTGCAGAGGACAACTGATTCCATTCCTTCTCACCGGAAGAAACAACATCCTTTGTCAGATCATCAATCTTCTTAATGATCTCTCCGGTTGACGGATTCTTTCCATGCTCCTCAACGAACTTATCAACTCTGCTCTGCTGACCCGGATCTAACGGTGTCGCAGTAGCACTTCCTGCTCCCGGTGTGGAAGAAGGTGTTGCTGATGCACTCGCTGACGGGCTTGCGGATGGCTTACCGCTTGCATTTGGATCCGGTGTTGCACTCGCATTTGGATCCGGTTTGGTATTTGCGTTTGGATCCGGCGTTGCACTTGCATTCGGATCCGGCGTTGCACTTGCATTCGGATCCGGTGTTGCACTTGCACTTGGATCAGATGAACTTCCGGGATCCGGACTCTCGCTTGGCTTCGGACTCTGGATAGGCTTTGGCACGGAGATAATATCCGGTGAACCACCTTGAATCTGGCTCGGCTTCAAGCCCTGATAAATCTCATCATCGATCGTCTTTCCTACCGGAATGGCAACCACCTTATAGGTACCGTCTGCCGGAAGGTTGGAGAAGATTACCTTACCTTCACCACCGGTTGTCAGGAAACCATCGTTCTTATCTTTGTCGTAAACATATTCCTTCTTAACCGGATCATACTCTACAGGCATATCATAATACTTTCCGTCCACCTTGTTCAGGATTGCGTACTGGTATCCAGGGTCTGCAGGATTGACCTCGATAGAAATCGTATCATCATCGTTTCGCTCTAAAGTACCCTTGTCATCATAATCCACAATGGTTACTCCCTCGATCTCCGGACCGACAATGACAACATCTGTCTTTGTATCCTTCTTGGCATAGATGACATACTCTTTATCCTTATCGACAGTAAAGATCAGCTTTCCACCCGGCTCGCTTGGTCTGTAATATCCAGGCAGCTCAGTGGTGTATACGTTTGGATACTGAGACACACCCTTCTCATCCACTGTCGGGATGTCAAGCAATGGTGTTCCGTCTCCGCTCGCATCCACGATTGCATATACAGTATCCTTCATCGTCGGAGATACCACGATGATTCTCTTTCCTTCCTGATCGGAATCCTCGATCTTGACATCGGAATCGGTACGTGTTGTATCATACGGATTGGAAGATACACTTCCTTTGTACTTACCGTTACCCTTTACTTCAACAACAATCTCCTTATTCACCTCAGCCGTTGTCAATGTATAGCTGCGGTCGGTTGCATCCTGGATCGGTGTCAGCTTTCCGTCAGACTCCTTTACATACCACTGATAGGTCAGTGTATCGTGAGAGTCCTCCGGCGTTACACCATCAATATCTGCTGTAAGGATCGTTCCCTCACGCTTTACCTCATACTCTTCGTTTGTTACGGAATCCTTTGCCTTGGTTTCGTTAATGATCTTAACGGTTCCCTTGATCTTTTCCTTCTGCTGTGTTGCATCATACGGGAAGGAGTTTCTCGTTCCGTAATAGCCCTCATCCTCGTTACCGGTTACTGCTACGAGAAGCTGCTTATTAAGCTCGTTCTCTGTCAGAGTCAACGTCGGCTCTGTTGCACCGTCAATTGCGGTCAATGTACCATCGCTCTCGCGGACGTACCACTGATAGATCAATGATTCCTTTGCACCCTCCGGTGTGATCTTGTCAATGTTAGCGTTCAGAACAGTTCCAACCTTATTGAGAGGGTTGCCCTCTTCATCTGTGACATCGTTTACGATAGATGGACGTCCAACGATCGGCTCCAGTACAGGCTCCGGTGTTGGTGCATTGGTCGGTACCGGTGTTGCTGTCGGTGCCGGCGGCAATGTAAATGCATCCTCTGATTTCGCACTTCCTGTATACTTATCCGAATCTTCCTTGGCAGTTACCTTTACATAGATATCCTTTCCAAGGTCATCCGACTTGATAACGTAAGATGGTTCATCCTTACCGATGACTGTCTCTCCACCGGTCTTCGGATCCTTTGCGATCCACTCAAAGTGAAGCTCCTTGTCAATATCCGGATCAGACGGATCAACAAGATCATCTAACTTCGCCTGAATAACTGTACCAGGCTCCAGCTCATCTGTGCTGTTCTTCTTTTCAATCGTCGGTGTTCCGACAAGTGCCTGCTTTGTATGTGTGGCATCAAACGGCTGAGAGCTCAGAACCTGATCCTCATAATCATCGGTACCAACAACCTCAACCTTGATCTTATGATCAAGCGTATCTTTCGTCAGTGTTAAATTGACATTGCCTGCTGTATTCGGAATCTCAGACCATGTGCCTGTACCTTCATCCTGCACATACCACTTATATGTATAGGTAGCATCGGAAGGTCCGACATTAGAGGTGTCAGCCTTTAATCTTGTACCAACTTCAACATCTGCATCCTCATCACGAAGCTTGATCACCGGCTCACCGGTCAATGTCTTCTTCGGTGCACTTGTAGCAGAAGGATCCTTTACGTCCGGATTGACAATGTCCGGCTCAGTCTTATCGCTCTTAACAACGATCTTATCACCTAAGTTATCCTTCAGAGTCTCATCATCGCCCGGCATACCACCGAACTCAATATAGTAACCACCGACGCAGGAGGTTGCACTGTAGTCATTCCAGCGTCCGTATGCGTACTTACCATAATAACCAAATGCCTCCGGCTCGTTTGCACCACCGTTCGGCTCAATGTTGCCACTGCTCTGCCAGTTAGAGAAGTGACCGTCAAATGTCTCAAAACCACCGTCACCGGAGCCAAATCCGTAAGCGGTTGTCTGCTGACCAAATTCCTCGCCTGCCTCCGGACCGGATACCCAGCGCCAGATGAAGTTCGGATCATTATTAGAAGTAATCTTCGGAAGATTCTCTGCCTCTGTTCCTGCCTCAACGGACTCCAGAGTTGCTCTGGTACATCCCATCCAGCCTTCCTTTGCAAGCTGTCCGTACAGTGGGAAGGTAGAATACAGGAAACGATCCTCGCCACGGCTTGTCAGAGTTGCAAGATAACCCTTTACTCCGGCATACTTTGCACCGGATGCCTCATCATAAGCAGTTCTCCAGTTGCACCAGTTCGTTACATAGCCATAAAAATGACCATTGTAATAATGAAGCGGAATCTCAGCACCGTTGATCGTTGTCTTAAGATCGCTCACACCAAGTGTCGTTGCTGTGATCGTAACAGTCTGGCCACCTGTCTTGCTGGTGGTAAAACGAAGTGTCTTAAGATAATTCTCAATGGCATATACCGGTGCTCCCGGAGCGGTCTCGCCACGGATCTCATCAAAGTCAAAAGAGAGTGTCTCATATTTGGATGAGCTGTCTGTTGATAACGTCTCGCTTCCACTACCCTGACTCAGTCCACCATTGGTTTCGTCCTTCTCCTGAAGGCTCTCTGTGGTCAGGATACCTTTACCGGTGATCATATCACCTCTCTTATCCTTGATAGATGTGGATGTGACCTTAATATATCCACTGTCAACTGTTACGGTTAAATTGTGGATCAGCTTATCCTCATCCGGCAGTGTCACCTTGACATTCGGGTAAGTATAATATCCACTTGCTGAAATGCTCGGCTCACCAAATGAAATGGTAGCGTCGCCTGTTGCAGCCTTTGCCTTGTTCGGCGCAGAAAATCCGCCAAAAAGGCTGAGAACCATGGATAAAACTAACAACCATGATAAACTGCGTTTTTCCATTTTTCTTCGGTTCATATTTCTTTCCCTCCTATATATTGTGTATTGTATATCGGAAAATTTGTCCTTTTCCTTTACCAATATCTTCTTTATTTTGAAAAAAAATTATTTACCGTTTTTCAGATAATCGATCGCACGCTGCATCTGGTTGTCGATCAGGACACCACTCTTTTTCTGCCGGTGTGTCTGATCATTGAGTGCCTCTGTGATGTCCGGCTCCAGACCGGTTCCGTGGATGTTACGTCCCTTCGGCGTGTAATACTTGGCTGTCGTCAGCTTGATCGCCGTTCCATCCGACAGATCAAATACGGTCTGCACAATTCCCTTCCCAAAAGTTGTCGTTCCCACAAGAACTGCCTTATTGTAATCCTGCATTGCTCCGGAGAATACTTCGGATGCACTGGCAGAATTTTCATTGACCAGAATGGCGATCGGCTTATCAAAGCTTTCCTTATCCGTAGAGCGATAAACCTCTTTCTTGCCGTCCTTATCCTTGGTATATACCACAATGCCCTCCGGGAGCAGACGATCCAGCATATCGACCGCCGTGCTGAGCAGACCTCCACCATTATTGCGCAGATCAATGACCAGAGACTTCTCTCCCTGCTTTTCCAGATCATCGAGTGCATCACGGAATTGCTGCTTTGTCACTTCCTCGAAGGAGCTGACCTCAATATAACCAATCTTTCCATCCAACATCTTATACGCAACTGTCTGAGAATGTATCTCTTCTCTTGTGATCGTAAATTCCTTCTGATGATTATCTCTTAACACCGTAAGCTCTACCTTCGTTCCTGCTTTGCCTTTCATTTTGCTGACAACCGCAGTCAGATCCATGCCTTCCACACTCTTACCGTTAACCTCACTGATAATGTCTCCGGACTTGAGTCCGACTTTTTCTGCCGGACTGTCCTTGATCGGCTGCACAATCGTGATCGCACCATCGGTTGCGCTCTGGCTCACATAAGCGCCGATGCCGCAGTAATTACCGGAGGTCTTCTCCTTCATATCCTTGTATTCTTCCTCATTGTAATATGCGGCGTAAACGTCTCCCAGTCCATCGACCATTCCTTTGCAGATGGAATCCTGCACCTTTTCCCGGTCAATATCATCGAGAAAGAACTGATCAATATACGCCTGAAGCTCTGTCATCTTGCCGTCCAGTTTCTTATTCAGGATACTTCCGGACGAAACCTTCATGATCATATTTCTGATGTCGATCTTCCCTGTCACCGTCAGTCCGGCACAAACCAACAGCATACAAAGCAAAACACTCAGTCCTCCCGTCAAAAATCCCTGCCAAAATTTCCTGTTTTTCATTACAAAACCTCTTTTCTGCTCATTATATTCTCACTTCATGCCTAAAATGCCTGCAGTACATTCACACTGCAGGCACTTATTTATGGCTGTTTCACATAGTACATCGGATTAACATAGTTGCCGGATTTATACATTGCAAAATGAAGATGCGGACCGGTCGAAATCCCCGTGGAACCGGATCTTGCGATCACCTGCCCCTTTTCCACATGCTTTCCGACAGATGTCTTAAGCTGGGAGCAATGCATATAATAAGAATAAATTCCTCCTCCGTGATAAATTGCGACGTAATTGCCGGCAGAGGAAGAGTACGCTGCCGTCACAACCTTGCCCTCCTTGCAGGCAAGTACATTGGTACCGGTATTGACCGCAATGTCAACACCCTTATGATAGCTGCTGGCTCCGGCAGTCGGTGCCTTACGATAGCCGAACGTCGATGTGATCCGTCCGGAAACCGGAAGCGGCCATGCATACTCGCCGTTTGTCGGCATGATCTGTACCGAATCTCCGCTTTTCTCACTCTGCGAGATCTTATCACGCCCTTCCTGGAGAATTGCTTCGACCTCCTTCTCCTGATCGGCGATCTGTGCCGCATAGGAAGCTACATTCTGCCGGTTATCTGCTACAAGACCCTGATAAATATTAATCTGTCTTGTCTTTTCATCGGAAAGCTGCTCTAGCTTTTCTTTTTCATATTTTAAGGAATTCTTGGTAGCGGTCACTTCCCGCTGCTTCTCTTCTGCCTTCTGGCGGGCAATCGTCACCTCGTCAAGCACCTGCTGATATTTGTTCAGAAGCACCTTATCATAGTTAGTGACCTTTTCAACATATTCCTCTCTGCTGAGGAATTCTGCGAGGGTGCGCGATTTCATCAGATACACCAGATAATTACTGTCCGAATTCTCGTACATATATTTGATGTGCGCCTTCATCCCATCATACTGCTCCTGCTGCCTGCTCAGTGCATTATCGTATTCCTCATTGACCGACTGGATCTCCTGTTTGATATCTTCGATATCTTCCTTATTGGCATCAATATTATCCAGAAGATTCGTCATCTGCATATCCAGTGTGCTCACATATTTGCTGACATCGTCCGTGAAATCCTGAATATTATCCAACTTCTTCTCCAAGGCTTTCTTTTCCTCTTTCAACTTCTGCTGCTTCTGTTCCGCCGCATCCAGTCTACCCTGATAGCTTCCGTCATTCACAATGGCTGTATCTTCTGTTGCCTCTGGGGATGCGACTGCCTCTCCACTCTCCTGCGGTGCCGCATATACCTTATCCATGACTCTTAAGCCGGACAAATCCGTTCCGGCAACACCGGCAGCCCCCGTCAAAAGTGCCCCGGCAAGCCACACACCGGCTGCAATCTTCCATCTTCGTCTCATCGCTGCTCACTCCAATCTGTTCCTCGGTATATCACCGTTTGCATCGCCTCTTTCTCACGGGGACTCCTGTTCCCGGAATGCCTTCGCGCTATACATGAAGATGCTTTCTTACCGACATCGTACTCCCGATCACACCAATGCCTACTCCAATGCCAAGGCACAATGGAATCAGTACACGGAACACTTCTTCTGTACTGACAAATGCCAGCCATCCGGAAAGTACCGAGAAGTGAGAAACGATAAATCGTACCACATTATCATATAACACGCCGGTGATCACCAGCGGAATTGCCGCTCCGATAATCCCCATGGTAATTCCCTCCACGATAAACGGAAGACGCACAAACAGATCCGTCGCACCGATCAGCTTCATGATCGCGATCTCATCCTTTCGTACATTGATACCCATATCCACCGCAGAATAGATCAGGAATACCGATACGAGGATCAACAGCAGAATGATGGAAACGGACACATATCCGACCAGCATATTAAAGCTTCCGAAGCCGGTTGCTGCCTCCTGTGCACTGTTGACCTTGCGCACACCGCTCAGGCTCTCAATAAACGATACCATCTCCGACTGCTTCGTGACATCCTTCAGATAAACCTCATAGGAGGAGGAATTAGCTAACGGATTGTCATTGCCGAATACGTTGACCATTTCCTGCTGATCCTCCAAAATCTCTGACTTAAACCGGTTCCACGCCTCGTCTGCAGAAACATAGTCGACACGTTCAACCTCCTTGCGTGCTTTGATCTGCTGACCAATACTGCTGATCTGCGCCTGCGTTGCATTTTCATCAAAGAATACGATGATTCCTACCGTACTCTCCGCATTATAAACCATATGTTGAAAATTGGTCAACAATGAATAGAATACGCCCAGCAGGAACAGACACGCCGTAATGGTACCGATCGCCGCCAGCGAAAATATTTTATTTTGTATGATACTTTTTATGCCCTGTTTCAAGCCATACCATAATGTACTCACTGTAAATAACCTCCCTGTCTGGCATCGCTTGTAATCTGCCCCTTATGCAGAGTGATCACTCGCTTTTGCATTTTGTTGACGATATCCTCATTATGACTTACTACAAGAACCGTTGTTCCAAGCTCATGTACATCCTGAAGCAGTTTCATGATCTCCCAGGAATTCTCCGGATCAAGATTTCCGGTCGGCTCGTCCGCCAGAAGAATTGCCGGTCGGTTCACCATAGCACGCGCAATCGCCACACGCTGCTGCTCTCCTCCTGACAACTCATTCGGATAAGCCCTCAGTTTCTTGGAAAGACCTACCATTTCTAACATTGCCAGGGAATTCTTGCGGCGCCGTTCTCTGCTGGATACTCCGACAACACGCTGTGCAAGTGCAACATTTTCAAAAACATTCATCTCATCGAGCAACCTAAATTCTTGAAAGACAACGCCCAGCTTCCGGCGAAAATACGGCAATTCCTTTCTCGTCATATTCGCGAGATCCTTTCCCGCCACCTCGATTCTTCCGGATGAAATCTCAAGCTCACCAAGCAGTGTCTTGATCAAAGTAGACTTACCCGAGCCGCTGCTCCCGACAATAAACACAAACTCGCCCTTTCCTATTTCCAGCGAACAATCCTTTAACGCTGCTGTTCCCGTTGGATACACAAGATTCACATTCTGCATGCGGATGATCGTCTCCGCTGTCTCGTTATTTCCAAATGTTTTTATTCCAGTCATTCCTTTTCCCCATTTCTCCACCGCCCACGCGGTGCCTCTTACATATATTGTGTAAAAGCCCCATCTCTGGGGCTTTCACGCTTCATTTGAATTAATATTCAAAGGTTTCCATATATTTCATATACTTGACCACCATTAGGGCGATCTTGAAGGTGATCGCATCCTCAAACACTCTCAGATCAAGATTTGTACTCTTCTGCAGCTTATCCAGCCGGTACACCAGCGTATTACGGTGAATGTACAGCTGACGAGAAGTTTCTGATACATTCAGACTGTTTTCAAAGAACTTGTTGATGGTGGCGATCGTCTCCTCGTCGAACTCATCCGGAGACTTGTCACCGAAGATCTCTTTGATAAACATCTTGCATAGCGGCATCGGAAGCTGATAGATCAGACGTCCGATTCCAAGACTGCTGTATGCTACAACATTTCTATCGCTGTAGAAAATCTTACCGACATCCAACGCCATCTTCGCCTCTTTGTAAGAGCGGGACACATCCTTGATCTCATTGACCATGGTTCCGTAGGATACATGTACCGAGGTCATCGCCTCTGTATTTAACATATCCAGAATGACCTTCGCCGTCTTATCCATATCCTCATATGTCTCATTCGGCTTCACTTCCTTGACAAGGATTATATTCTTCTCATCAACCTGTGTGATGAAATCCTTTGTCTTGCTCGCAAATAAGCCCTTCACGATCTCCAGTGCACCGGTATCCTTCTCGTTCTTCGTCTCGATCAGGAATACAAGACGTCTTGCGGTTGTATCAATATGAAGCTTCTTGGCTCTGTTGTAAATATCGACCAGAAGCAGGTTATCCAAAAGAAGGTTCTTAATGAAATTGTCCTTATCGTAACGTTCCTTATATGCCACCAATAGATTCTGAATCTGGAATGCAGCAAGCTTTCCTACCATATAGACATCATCACTGTCACCCTTTGCCAAAATGACATACTCTAACTGATGCTCGTCAAACACCTTAAAGAACTGATAGCCCTGCAACACCTGACTGTCTGCCGGTGAATCCACAAAGCCCATAACGGCATCCTCATACTCCTCTACATTATTGATCGTCGTAGCAAGAGCCTTTCCCTCTGTATCCATCACGCAAATATCAATACGGGTGATATTCTTGAGTCCGTCGATCGTTGTCTGCAATACCTGATTTGAAATCATACAACCCCTCCAAGTTATTTCTCACATATGTTATTTATTATCATCATAATTTCATCCCATCAACATCATCTCCAAAGTATGCTCGTTATTTCTTCTAATGAGTATACAATACCGCATATATTTTATCATCATTTTGCACAAAAGTAAAGAGGGCTGTCCTTTCGGACAACCCTCTGAAATTCAAATCATTATTCAGATCCATTGGATCAACAATCCCATGAATGCATATACATTCCGGATGTCTGTCATATATCAGACTAGTTTGTGATTGTTGTCTCTGTATCCTTATCGAAGATATGGATCTTGCTGGTATCAAGAGCGATCTTGATCGTATCACCAGGACGAGCTGTTGTACGAGGATTAACACGAACTGTGATGTCATGTCCCTCAACTGAGAAGTACAGGAATACTTCGGCACCGAGCATCTCGTATACTCTTACAGTAGCATCGAGTACGTTGCTGCTGCCTGCATTGATGAAGATCTCCTCATCCTTGATATCCTCTGGACGGATACCCATGATAACATCCTTATCTATGTAGCCACCCTCAACAAGCTTCTCTGCCTTGCTCTCCGGAAGCTTAACTGCATAAGAACCGAATGCAAGCTTGATGCCCTCTTCGTCTCTTACTACCTTACAATCGATGAAGTTCATCTGTGGAGAACCGATGAAACCAGCTACGAACAGATTACATGGCTTTGTATACAGATCAATTGGTGTAGCAACCTGCTGCATAACACCGTCCTTCATAACTACGATACGGGTACCAAGTGTAAGAGCCTCTGTCTGATCATGTGTTACATAGATGATAGTAGACTCAAGTCTCTGATGAAGCTTGGAAATCTCTATACGCATCTGTACACGAAGCTTTGCATCGAGGTTGGAAAGTGGCTCATCCATCAGGAATACCTTAGGATTACGAACGATTGCACGACCCATTGCCACACGCTGTCTCTGACCACCGGAAAGAGCCTTTGGCTTACGGTCTAACAGATGCTCGATATCGAGGATCTTAGCTGCCTCGTGAACGAGCTTATCAACTTTATCCTTCGGAGTCTTTCTTAACTTAAGACCAAATGCCATGTTGTCATATACTGACATATGTGGATACAGAGCGTAACTCTGGAATACCATGGCGATATCTCTGTCCTTAGGCTCTACATCGTTGACCATTGTGTTACCAATCCAAAGCTCACCGGATGTGATCTCCTCCAGACCGGCGATCATACGAAGTGTTGTAGACTTACCACAACCTGAAGGTCCTACGAAAATGATAAACTCCTTATCTGCGATATCAAGATTAAAATTCTTAACTGCGACAAATCCGTTAGGATATGTCTTACCAACGTTCTTTAATGATAAACTTGCCATTGTGTGTTCCTCCTATAATGTTTAAATAATATGCCTTATTAGCGTTCCGCGTTACTTCCTAACGCTTTACCCATGAATTATATTACACTATCCAAGCATTATTGACCATAGCACAAATAGCCAAAGAACATTTTAATGTTTTGTGCAAACCGTATATTTTTATTTTTTTTCATTCAATTCGTCAAAAAAAGGTCCATTCCAGCCACCTAACTCTGTATCTTTTCCACAAATCCCTCTCCCTGAACCTCCCTGATGTCCGAAATAATGACGAATGCCTTTTTGTCGATTTTTCGCGCAATGTGGCTAACGCTGCTGATCTGTTTCCGGTCGACCACACACATCAGCGTTTTTCGCTGTCTGCCGGTGTACATTCCTGTTCCCTCCAGCACGGTAACACCCCGTCCGAGCTGTGACATGACGGCATGTCCGATCGCTTCATATTCATCAGAAATGATATATGCCAGCTTGGCGAAACTTCCTCCCGCCACGATCATATCCATCAGTCTGGTTGTCAGATAAACCGCCACGGCCGCATACACCGCCGACCGTATTCCAAACACCCACGCCCCCGCCGCAATGATCAGGCAGTCCAGCACAAACAGGATCTGCCCCACCGGATAATACGGCAGAAAATGATGGATCACCGCCCCCAGAAGATCCGTTCCCCCGGTCGAACATCCTCTGGAAAACACGAGACCAAGTCCTGCCCCCGTCAGCACACCGCCGACAACCGCAGCAAGCACAAAATCCTTTTGCGGAGCAGACGGAACCGGGATTAGAAAAAGAGCTGCCGTAAAGCAGATATTTGCCACAAGAGTCATCCTCATGTAATGTCCTCCCTTGATCCTCCACGCCATCCAAAAAATCGGAATATTAAGAAGCAGATTGCTCAGCCACACCGGCATCTGAAAGCCGGTCCACCGTCCGGTCAGCCGCCGAATAACAATAGACAGACCTGACATACCTCCTGTCACCATTCCGAGCGGCTCATACACAAAGTTGACTGCCAGTGCCATGCACATAGTCCCCGCCACGATCCGGATAAGATCCGGTCCATATTTTCCGAGCTTCCCTTTTCCCTCCATCATTCCTGTCTCCTTAAAAAAGGACAAAACCAACGCTTCGCCCCTCGGAATTACTTTCCCGATTCCTTTTTACCATCCAATGCGTTACGATCCTTCTCTGTACATAAAGAAAAAGGATGACACCTACCGGCTGTCATCCTTTGTATAATCATGTATTTCATTCTGATTATTATATTTGGTTATTTTCTTGCGAAATATACGCGTACGGAAATCTTTTTTGACTGCCTGTTCCCGGAAAATACGATGATACAGAGCCTCCAGATGCAGCTTGCGCACCCATTCCGGGGTCTCCTTCTGCATCGCAAAGATAAGCTCTGCCACGCCACCGATTGCAATGCAGAGTCTTGCATTGAGCAGTGAGGAATGCTCCATGATCCAACCCTCCTGCAAGCCCACCGGCAGGTTCAAAAGTATCATATCCGGCGTATGACTGTTGATCTCGTTGACGATCGCCGCATCCTCCATGCCCTGTTCACAGGAATAGGAGCCTACCATCCGAAGCTCCGGCTGCATCTTCTTACAGTAATGCAGCAGCTTCTCCACTGCCTCCTCCGTGTCGGCAATGATATAAAGCGTCCGGTCCTCCTTGATCAGATTCTCCAACATCATTCCAAGGCTGCGGTAATTAACTACCATGTCTCCCGCCTCCAGTGCATCGACATGATGCGTTGCCAGAAGTGCCTTCTCTCCCGGCAGAAACAGGTCTGCTTTTTCCAGAAGTGCACGGTACTCCTCATCCTCCATCGCCTTGTTCAGCATCTTCGTGGAAGCAAACATGATGACATCAAGATGATCATCCGTCAGATATTCATTCATTTTGCGGACAAAGACATCGTTACTCATCATATCCACGTCAATATCCATAATTTTAACTGATGCTTGCATAATCAAATCCCATTCTAATTGGCATCTACCGTGCCAAGAATAATTTCGATATCATAACCATCCGGTGTCTGACCTACAACAAGTTGCGGATCTTTGAAATAAGTCGTCAGATCAGCCCCCCACTTCTTTTTGGAAACAATGATCTTTGTTCTGGTCAAAACCTCCTGTGTATAATCACCAACCTTCGGCACAGTATAGCCGGCATCCGCAAGTGTCTTCTGCTTGGCTGCTGCCAGACCGGAGATCTTGCTTCCGTTCAGGATGATGATCTTCTTGCCCTTGGAGCTTACCTGCTTCTTGGCAGGAACTGACTTCTCTTCACTCTGTGGTGTTGTGTATGTCTCTGTTACATTCTCAATATCACTGATAAACTTTGATGCTGACGCAGTATCTACTTTAAACAGCTTGCCGTTGTACTCGCCAGGCAGCGCCCAGTAATGATACAGCGAGGAGTCCATCTTCATATATGACTCAATATATCCGATCTTATTGTATACTGTCAGGTTGGACTGTATTCCGTCCTGGTTATACTGATCCTTGATATACGCCATGATCTTTGTCTCATCGCCGGCAATATCCTTCAGCTGATTAGTAAAGGAATCGCTGAGCACCATCACCTTCATTGTCACAGAAGAATTATACTGCTGTGCCTGTTCACCTGGTGAAGGTGATGCGGATGCAGACTGACCAGAGCCGTCAAGCACCTTTGCGTACTGTGTTGTCATCTTCTGCTCCTGATAATGCAGGTCGTAAATTTCCTGAGAGATCACCGTGAAATAACTGATATCTGTCTTTAACAGCTTCTCCATAATAAGCTCAGCATAACCATATGCCTCGGCATCCTCCAGATCGGAAAAATAACGGCGCAGCTTTGACAGACGTACAATCTGCGGAATCTCCTCATCCACAACACAAAGCTTCTGATACATCTTTGCCGGGATCGTATAATCTGCATTGATCGGAATTGTAATATAATCCATATTATTTGTCTTGGTGTTGCAGATCTCCAGCATCATATGGGTGATCATCTGCTTGTCATTGACCACGTAGATCAGATTCTTGGAAATCTCATCTGTCTTCGCCTGATCCAGAATAGATTCCAGCTCCTTCTCCTGTACATCCAGCTTTCCTGCCTCCAGCTGCTTTGACAAATATTGATAAGAAACCTTGTAGCTGATCACACCGACTGCGAGAATTGATACGATCACCAGAATAGATTTTAATAAGCTCTTAAAAAAGAACAACACTGCATTTTTTTTCATATCAGTACCTTTCTTTACCATCCGGATACTCCGATGGAAAATTCGCAAATTTGTACAACATTCCAGCAAATTATAGCAAACTTCCTAAAATGTGTAAAGCCTTGTATTCAAAGTAACTTTCATTTACTATATAGCTACTATATATAGTACAGTGAAATTGTCTAAGGAAAGGATTTGATCAGAAATGAACATGCATCACATTATCATCACCGGCGCATCCCGTGGAATCGGGCACGCCACAGCACTTTTATACGCTTCCATGGGCTGGAATATTTCAATCTGCAGCCGCCACTGTGATTATCAGATGACACAGACACAGGATGCGATCACAGCTGCGGGCGGACAGTATTTTTCCTTTTGCGGCGACATGGGAAATGCAGCGGATGCAGAGGAATTTCTGACGAAGGCAGTCCAGACCTTCGGTACTCCGGAGATCCTTGTCAACAATGCCGGTATCTCTCATATTGGTCTGTTGCAGGATATGACTCCGATGCAGTGGGATGATATCATCCGCACAAATCTTTCCTCTGTCTTTTATACCAGCCGGGTGATCATCCCTTATTTCCTACAGGAAAAGCACGGCAGGATCATCAACGTTTCCTCTGTCTGGGGCAGTGTCGGCGCATCCACGGAAGTCGCATATTCTACAACAAAGGGCGGGATCAACGCCTTCACCAAGGCACTGGCAAAGGAGCTGGCACCAAGCGGCATTCCGGTTAATGCCGTTGCCTGCGGCATGATTGACACCTCCATGAACAGCTTTCTTGATCCGGAGGAGCTTGCCGCCGTCATCGACGAGATTCCTGCCGGACGAGCCGGAACACCGCAGGAGGCAGCCGCTCTGATCCGTCAGGTTGCCGAAGCCCCGGACTATATGACCGGTCAGATCATTACGCTCGATGGCGGCTGGATCTGACCTTTACCGTTCATAAAACTCTTTTGTATGCACGATCTCCGGCGGCACCTCTACCTGATTCTTTTCCCATACACGAAACTTCATATCGTATTCTTTACACTTTTTGGCACGTTCTCTCTCAAAGCGTGCCATCGCATTCATAAATACCGGCTGTCCCTCCAGATTCTGACGCAGTTCCTGCGTAAACGGGCAGTAGGTTGCCATGATCTCGCGCACCGGCTTACTAAGCAGCATGCCTCCCTGGGATTCATGCAGGATCCAGTTCATGTAATCCGCCGCAAATATTTCTCTGGAATTATTCCGGTGCTTCTGTATCTGAAGCTTTAATTTCTCCTTACGATCATCCGACAGGTCCCTGTTCTTGCGGTAAAACTGCAGGAAATCCGAATACTCACTGGTGAGCGACTTATACTGGATATTATTCCAGTACACGCCCTGCATCGTACGACACAGCTCCCACCGGAAAGAACCCGCCAGATGCGCTACTGTCTTGTCCAGATCTCCCTCCAGAAAAGCCGGAAGGATCAAGCGTCCCTCTGAATCTCTCTTTCTGCCGCTGAGCTCCTGCCACATGATATCTCTCGATCCCACAGTCGGCATCAGTATCACATCCGGACAAACCTCCACCTGAATAAATTCTTTCTTGATGTCGGAGATCTCTCCCGTATAAAGCACCTCCCGGTAAAAGACGGAGTAATCGATCCGGCGCAGTCTGTTAAACGCCGCAGAGACCTTCTCCTTGGAAAGAAAATTCCTTTCCAGATTAGAACAGCCCTCGGTATACAGAAACGGCACAAAGGATACGATCTGACCACTGACAAGACGGTGCGTCAGCCGGAACATGTTCATAACCTCAAAATGCAGCCTCTGTTTCCGGCTTTTGAGCAGGCTCTTCTTCTGCTCTTCGGTAATCTCTTTATTTTTTAATTTATCCCGAAGAAATTCTTCATAATCCATATCAAATTCATTCTTGGACGGCATACGATCCCCGTCCATCACTGCTGTGAGCCATTCCTTCATATCAAAGACATGACATCCGTTTTGGTAGATGCTGCCCTGATCCAGCGTCAGAAGATCCTCGATCATATCCTCCCTGAGCAGCCGTTCGCTCAAGAAGCCGTAGCGCAGGAAAAGCTCCACCTCAGTCGGAGCCTCCTCTTCCGACTGATAATCCTTCAAAAAAACCTTCTCGTAGATCGGATAGTAGTCCTTCATAAGATTACGTCTCAGGCTCCTCGCCTCATCCGTCGAGCTTTCCTTATCCTCCAGCGCCTCAAACTGTGCTACGAGATCTTCAAAACGCCCGGCGCGTTCCTGTTCGATCTCCCCAAAGGAAAGAATCGTTCCCAGCGAATCCACAAGCTCCGACACATCGACGCCGCAGTCCTCCACAAGCGCCAGCGTATCTCCCGGTACGTCCGGTCCGCCTGTGCCATGCGAAGGATTCAACAGATTATAATATGTCTCCTCCATTGTTCCACGGTCGATCACACACTCCACATCCGCCCGCTTCTGCAGGACACTTTCCAGAGAATTGATCCGGTCGATCACCTCATCAAGGTCTGTCATCACTCCGGAAGCATCCTGGCCGGCACGCTGCAACGTCTGCGCAAACCCAGCCACCGCCAGATACAAATTTCTGCCGTCGAGGATCAGATAGTGCATCATCTGACTCAGATATTCCGTCAGCGACTTACTGTAATCATGGAGCTGATGCAACAGTCCGACCTGCTCCCTCACATGATAAATGCATATCTCGGCAGAACTTCCGTAAAATGCCTTCTGCACATCCATCGGCACCTTGGCGCACGCCTGATAATAATGCACCTTATCCAATGAAAGCATCTGCGGCTCGTCAAACGGGTGCAGCTTCTCCACCGCCGCAAGCTCCTCAAAGACAGTTCCCGTCTCTTGGGCAAGCTTCCGGCACTTGTGATATATCCGAAAAGTCATCTCATAGGAACCCTCAGCCGCCTCCTGCAGCTCCTCATAAGCACGTTCCTGCTCTGCCAGAGAACGGTGAAGTCCCACAACCATCAATGCCACATAATCCTTATTGATCTTCATGATTCCCCTAAGATCACTCATCGCTCCGGACGATGGAAATACATAGATTACCGCATTGGTCAATGCCGTATACGTCACACCGTGCGCCCCTCTGTTGAGATCCCGGATTCCCAAAAAGCAGCCGGAGCCCACAACCAGATTAAGACCATATCCATGCACACGTATCCTGCCCTTTACCACCATGGCAATCGAATCAAGAAACTCTCCCGCCTCGTAAATATCCGTATCCTTGATGATATGATTAATGCTTCCTTTTTTCAGTTCCGCTTTCACCGCTTATCCCCCTTTGCCATCCGTACCATTTACCTAACTTTATTTTATCAGAAATAACACCGAAAATAAAGAAAAAAGCGGAGCATTCTCCACTTTCCCTATTGATCATCTGTATATAATTTATCAGGATCCGTCTGTCCTCTATCCGAAGACTGACAGCTCTTATCTATATAAAAACCGTGCATTCTGCGTTGTACGCATCATTGCAGACGTTACCAATACAGTTAGCTCGGCTCCGGCAACCTCACGGCACACGGGAGGGCTCACTTAGTGCTGCTAGGTTCCCCTCCTGACACGGTTCATGAGTTCCCATTGCGCAAGACCAAAACGTCATCACCACTTATATCGGGCGGCTCCGCAATCAATGCATCCGAAACAGAACATCACCCCTGCTATAGCGGATTGCAGGTACAGGGCACCGCTATCTCCCCGGCTAGCACGGAAGCTTTATGACATACTTCACACAATTTATGTTAGATGTTAATTATATCCTCTCCCGCGTAAGCTTGTCAAGATATATTTCCTTGTTATTTTCGTCACCGCATGATACACTAAGGCAATACAGACATAATATTGGGAGGAATACCTGTAATGCAACCACAATACGAGACCAGCCGTCTTCTCCTCAGCGTAAGCCATCCGGATAAGGCAGCCGGTGTGCTTGAATTTTACGAACGAAACCGAGACTTTCTGGAGCCGTATGAGCCGGTCAAAAGACCCGGGTTTTATTCTCCGGATTTTCAACGGACGAATCTTACATTTGAATATAATTCCTTTGTGAAGGCAAGACATCTGCGCATGTGGATGTATCTCCGGGACCGTACCGACGTTCCCATCGGTACGATCTGTTTCAGCAATTTTCTGCACGGTGCATTTTCAAGCTGTATGCTTGGCTACAAGACCGACAAGGATCATCTGCAACAGGGCTACATGACCGAAGCGCTTTCTTTTCTGATTCCTCTCGTATGCCGCGAATACCGCTTTCACCGGATCGAAGCATATGTCATGCCGGACAACGAACCGTCGATCGCATTGCTCGAGAAGCTCACCTTCCATCGGGAGGGGCTGCTTCATGACTTTGCGCAGATCAACGGCAAATGGGAAAATCATTACATATATACTTATCTTACATGATCTGCCGCTTCTGTTTTCTGTGCTCCCCCCGCCGGCTTTTCTTTCTTCAGCTTCTGCTGACGGCGAAGCTCCTTAAAGAAATCCTTGAGCAGCTTCTGGCAGTCCTCCTCCAGAATCCCGGTTTGCAGCCGGACCTGATGATTGAGCTGCTGCATCTGAAGCAGATTGATAATACTTCCGGCGCATCCCGCTTTCGGATTCATGGCTCCCACGACAACCTCCGGAATCCTCGCCTGAACGATCGCCCCCGCACACATCGGACACGGTTCGAGCGTTACATACATGGTACATTCCTCCAGCCGCCAGTCACCCAGCTTCTTACTCGCCTTGCGGATCGCGCTGATCTCAGCATGTCCCAGTGCCGATTTCTGCTGATTTCTCTTATTATAGCCTCTGGCAATGATCTTGCCTTCATATACGATCACACAGCCGATTGGCACATCTCCGGCTTCCCCCGCCTTTTTCGCCTGACGGATCGCCTCTTTCATATATTTTTCCTGTATTTTCTGTTCTTCCATGTTCATCCTCATTCCAATTTAATGATATTGGGGGCAAGGGTATTTTGCCCCCGGCGGATTACTCCATTGCATCCGTGAATCTATCAGAATCATACGCTATCCGGACGAAAATGTCATCCTCTTTCGCAAAATCCATGGAACGAAAGTTTATCAAAAGCTATTTTCTGCGGCATCATCTGTCCGCCGGAGCCTGCCCTGCACGCATACAACGATCAGCCCCGATCACCCCTGCGCATGAACAGCGATCAGCCAGTATCCAAATGCGCCGTGTCTGTCCTTCACCCTGGAGAGTGGCTGAAAACGAAGCATCCGGCACTCCTTCGCCCATTTGCTGTTTTCTTCGCTGTAAATGCCCGGCACGCCAACCGCATACTCCTGCCTGCCGATGCACGCAAAGATCAGATGACGATAACAGTAATAGCCCCGCAGAAGAAACGGATTGCCGGCAAGCGACCAGTACGCCACCGGAAGATTTCCGATGTCCTTCAGGTCAATGCGGACGCATTCTCCCATCTCATCAATTTCAAACGGGTACATTTTCGGGAACACGGAAAGCATCCGTTCTCCAAAGTCCTGGCACTCTCTGCGGGAACAGGCTTCCACAGAGGTGGCTTCTGCCGAAGATGCCTCGTCCAGTCCCGTTGCTGCCTGCAAGGCATCGTCCAGAGCATCCTGATGCCGCTGCACAGGTTCTGCCCTTTCGGATTCCTGCCGGCTTCCTGTAGATGCCGCGTCCACCACATGCTGCCCATTCCCGGCATCCGCCTCAATCTCTCCCCTCCTGCTCTCTTCACGCAGTCTGTTTTCCTCCTGCGGCCGGCTCTCCTCCGATCCGCTCCCGTCATCTGATCTGTTCCCGGCATCCCGGTCGTCCTCTGCCTTCCATCCGTCAGCTTCCTTTTCCGGTGCTGCTCCCGAGACCGTGATATCCTTCCAGGTTGTCGCATAAAACACATTTTCCGGTCCGCTCAGATAAATCCCGTCAATCCGGTCAAACGCATATTCCGAACCTGCCATTCTGTCAACCGGCGTCTCCACCCTTCCGGCAAATCCGCTGCCGTTTCGCGCAAGCTTTCCCGCCGGGATCCGCTGCATGCCACCCTCATTTTGTATAAAAAAGAAAACTGTCGGAGATACTGAAACCGTGTCCTGAAGACGTATTGTCACGCGGCATCTCCGGTCATTCCGTTCAATCCTTGCATAGCCTGTGTTTTTTCCTTTTATCCCCTTATCATATCGATAGAGATAGGAAACCATTCTCTGATATCCACTCATATTTCCTCCATTCCGGAATACCCGACGCTAATTGACCGCCGTGCATGCTCCACATCATAATAGTAAATTGTATGTGCCCCCTTTGTCCGTTAGAACGTTATAGTGGACAATTTATCAATAAATTGCTATACTAAAATTTATGTGTATATAGAAAGGAAGGATTACATTATGAGCGAAAACTGTTCCCATGATTGCGGAAGCTGCTCAGCAGATTGCAGCAGCCGTTCCCCACAGAGTATGATCGAACAACCTAATAAAGAAAGCCGGATCGACAAGGTAATCGGCGTTGTCAGCGGTAAGGGCGGTGTCGGAAAGTCCATGATCTCTTCCATGCTTGCCGTAAACCTGCAGCGAAAGGGACATCGCACAGCCATTATGGATGCCGATGTGACCGGTCCATCCATTCCAAAGGCATTCGGCATCACACAGCATGCCGTTGGCACAGATACCGAGATCTTCCCGGTCGAGAGTAAGACCGGCATCCAGACCATGTCCGTCAACCTTCTTCTGGAGGATTCCAATGATCCTGTCATCTGGAGAGGCCCTGTGATCGCCGGCACGGTAAAACAGTTCTGGACTGACGTTGTTTGGAAGGATGTCGACTACATGATCGTCGATATGCCTCCGGGAACCGGTGATGTCCCACTTACCGTATTCCAGTCACTTCCGGTAGACGGTATCGTGATCGTGACATCCCCACAGGAATTAGTTTCTATGATCGTCGGAAAGGCAGTCCGCATGGCAAAGATGATGAACGTGCCAATTCTTGGTATCATCGAGAACATGAGTTATGTGGAATGTCCGGACTGCGGAAAGCACATCAATATTTTCGGTGAAAGTCATGTTGACGAGGTTGCAAAGCAGTATGATCTGCCTGTTCTCGGACGCATCCCTATGACCGCTGAGATTGCTGCCGCAAGTGATGCCGGTAACGTAGAAGGTCTTGAGGGAGACTGGTTCAACGATGCCGTTGCTGCGATCGAGGGATTGAAATAATCCCGCAATCCCGTTACCGGGATTGAATCATTCAAATAATCTGAAAAATGCACCGGAATCAGGATGAACCCGGTGCATTAATTAACGATACTGTTTCTTGATCTCTTTAAAATCACACTTCCCAGACAATGCCGGGATCTCATATGCGTCTGATAAATTTATCGCCGTTCCAGTGCAATACGCGCCATCTGTTCCGCATCCTCCTTTGTATCTGCTGCCGCGAGAAAGCCCGTCGGATGACAGAATCTGGCTGTCGCAATGCCGCTGACCTTCGGAAGCTCCTGCGGATCACAGCCCCACCATTCCTGCGGAAAATCACAGACAAGGCTGCGATCCTCCTTCGACTTCGGAACTCCCTGCACACTATAGCCTCCACGGTTGGACGGATACACCGTAAACTGATAACCGCTGCCGATCACATTTCTCTTCCAAGGCACATAACAAGGAAGGATCAACACCTCACCATCACACTCTTCCATCGCCTTCACAACTACCTCGGAAGCTCTTCTGAGTCCCTGAATGCTCTCGATGTAATGCATCAGAATCTTCTCCGCAAATGTCTCTGCCTCCCAGAACCTGTCATCATACGAGGCATCGGAATCCCAGCCCGGATTAAACTTCTCCATCAGCTCCGACAGGGTATTCTCTGAGCCTGTGTTATCGGACTCATCTAACGGCTGGATAAACTTCTCATCAAAATCTGCCGCTTCCTCCTCCGTCAGGAAACAGGAACCAAACTCGCGCCAGAGAAGACCGAATGCCGCATACGGCACGCCATTCTCACGGATTTCCTTGTCCTGCTGGTGATGGTCAAATCTGCCTCGTCCAATATCATATACGATTCCGTCAAAATCCTCCGGCACATCAAAGCCTCTCTCCACCTGAATGTCCGGATTTATCAGACGAAGAAGCGCCGTGGAAAACAGATCATCTGCATGAAACTTGGCGCCGTGCGTAAATCCATAATCCGGCACAAGACCGGCAACTTCCTTTTCAAACTTAATCATAGTTATAATATCCTCCTGATCTGTTGCCTCACTAACAGCAAAAAGCCCCTGTTTCGAGGCTTTTTGCACGATATGAATAATTATTTATCCTTTTCATATATATTACAGCATTGCTTCCAGAGACTCACGAACCGCCTTAATAAATCCCTCGCTGTTGAGTACCGTCACATCCTTCATGCTTGTGATCAGCGCCAGATCCTTTGTCATCTTTCCGTTCTCGATCGTAGAAAGCGTTGCCTTCTCAAGCTTATCTGCAAACGCCATGAGTTCAGGAATGTTATCCAACTCACCACGCTTACGCAGGGCACCAGTCCATGCAAAGATCGTTGCAACGGAGTTTGTAGATGTTTCCTCGCCCTTCAGATGCTTGTAATAATGTCTCTGAACGGTTCCGTGAGCAGCCTCATACTCATACACACCGGAAGGAGATACCAGTACGGAGGTCATCATTGCCAGAGAGCCGCATGCAGAGGATACCATGTCACTCATGACATCACCATCATAGTTCTTGCAGGCCCAGATAAATCCGCCCTTTGCCTTCATAACACGGGCAACCGCATCATCGATGAGTGTATAGAAATACTCGATACCTGCTGCCTCAAACTTCTCCTTGTATTCCTTATCATAGATATCCTGGAAAATGTCCTTGAAATTATGATCATAGATCTTAGAGATCGTATCCTTTGTGGCAAACCACAGATCCTGCTTTGTATCCAGTGCATAGTTAAAGCATGCCTTTGCAAAGCTCGTGATGGACTTGTCTGTATTATGGATACCCTGAATGATACCGGGACCATCAAACTCCTGAATCGTCTGACGGATCTCTTTGCCGTCTGCACCGGTAAATACTAACTCTGCCTTACCTGCTCCCGGCACCTTGATCTCTGTATTCTTGTAAACATCGCCATAGGCATGACGTGCCAGTGTGATCGGCTTCTCCCAGTTCTTCACGCAAGGCTCAATGCCCTTTACCTGGATCGGCGCACGGAACACGGTTCCATCCAAGGCTGCACGGATCGTGCCGTTCGGAGATTTCCACATTTCCTTCAGATTATACTCTGTCATGCGGGCAGCGTTCGGTGTGATCGTTGCACACTTCACAGCAACACCATACTTCTTGGTTGCCTCTGCGGAATCGATCGTTACCTGATCGTTCGTCTCATTACGATACTCCAGCCCGAGATCATAATACTCTGTCTTCAGATCAATAAACGGAAGTAAAAGCTCATCCTTGATCATCTTCCAGAGAATCCTGGTCATCTCGTCGCCATCCATCTCCACCAACGGTGTCTTCATCTCGATCTTTGCCATGTCATTATCCTCCAATTTCATTAATATGTTGCTCAAACTTCCCACACAGGAAGAAAATGTACCGATAATATTTCTTATTCCAAAGAAATAAATACAGATTTTTGCCTGAATGTACTTAAATATCCGTAGGCTGTGTCTGAAAATGCTCTTGTCACATTACGGTTTTCGGAAAGTCTAATTGCTTTGCTGTTTCGATGATCGATGAACGCGTCCTGCCGTACTCGCCCCAAGACGGGGTTCAAGTGTTTCGTAAGGCGCTCTGCCCCCGCTGGTGCTTATGCCCTGTGCTTTAGGGCATTATGCACCATTGTGTGGGGCAACGCAGCGGGAGCGTGCCGACCGAAATAGTTGACCCCGTCTATGGGGGTCGATCGTTCGGACACGTATCCATCGAACCATTGCAAAGCAAAGACTTTCCGGAAAACCTAGTGATCTGCGATCATTTTCAGACACAGTTTTACGGATTCGGTAAGTAATATAAGCAAAAATCGTATTCTTAACCCGTTTGGAATAAGAAATATTATCGGAACAGGATCGTTCTCCTGTGGGAAGTTTGAGTACAGTCGTGTATACCTGTATGCAATCAAACATTACTCATCTTAACTATACCACAAAAATACATGATGCACAAATGAGATTCTCTCCTTTTCGATTTTCTTTGTGTATTTTCCCGGAAATATTTTTTATTTTCGTGCAGTTTTCCGAAAATGATCCGAAGCGGTTGACACCGCAAGCACACGCCTGCTATACTACGAGCACTTTACAGCATTTCTCTCCGATAAGGAGGGAGTTCTATGAAATATCAATCATCATTCCGGCGGATTTTTCCCGCCATTTTCATGACACTGTCAATCATTGCAGGGCTTCTTTTCGCTCCTGCTGCCACCCGGACCGCTTCTGCCGCCCGTACTTTCATTGTACTGACGCAGTATCAGGCGTCCCTGTCTGCCGGTCAGGAGTTTTATCTTGGTGCCGTTGTCTCAAGCGGCAGACTGCCATCTTTCAAGAGCTCGAATGCAAAAGTCGCATCGGTCAACCGCTACGGTCTTGTCACCGCGAAGCACGCCGGAAGCTGCCGCATCACAGCAAAGGCGGACGGAAGTGAATCGTCCTGCAGAGTCACGGTCGCCCGCACGAAGATTACGCTGAGTACACGCAGTATTTCTATGGAAAACGGTGAGACAAAGCGTCTTCAGGCTTCCACAACAGGAAGTGAGCCGGTCTCCTTCAGCAGCAATAAAAAGAGTGTTGCCGTAGTAGACAGTGATGGTGTGATCACCGCCTGCAAACCGGGTTCTGCCATCATCTCTATCACAGCCGGCAAGACAACAGCCACCTGCCGCGTCACCGTCAAAAAGCCTTCCATTACGTTGAACCATATTTACCGGAAGCTTTTCCGCTGCCAGCAGGTTCAACTTACCGCCGATGTGTCCTCCGGGATCACTCCGACCTGGAAATCCAACCGTTCCAGCGTTGCAACCGTCAGCGATACCGGTCTTGTCTGCGCCCAGAAACATGGCACTGCACTCATTACCGCCAAAGCCGACGGCGTCACCAAAACCTGTGAGATCGAGGTCGAAGCTCCAACCATCAGATTATCTGCATCCTCTCTGACCATGAAAGTGGGCAAAACACGCACACTCGGTTACAAAATATCCAGCGGCAATGCGCCTCTCATCAAATCAAGCAAACCAAATGTGGTACAGGTTGACCAACTCGGTAATCTCACCGCACGAAGCGTCGGAACCGCTGTCATCTCCTTTACGGAGGATGGCACCCGCGAGACCTGCACCGTCAAAGTCAGAAAATAAGTATTTCCAACTGTAAACAATAGAGAGAAATGTTGTAAAGGTTATTTGTTTCTTCACATTTTACTGTTATAATGAAGCCATACATTTTCAGAAAGGTATGGTGCGTTATATGAGTAAAGAAAAGAGTATGAAAGACTACGAAAACGAACTGGAACGTTCCTTTCAGGTTCTGCGCGAGGGCGATATCCTCGATGTGACTGTGATCGGTATATCCGACACCGAAGTCACCGTCGACTTGAATTACTACACCGAAGGCATTATCCCAATCGAGGAATGCAGCGATGATCCGTCCTTCTCCATCAAAAAAGATATGGTGATCGGCGACACGATCAAGGCAATGGTTCTGGATCCGGAAAATGCAAGCGGCAACGTAATCCTTTCCATGCGTGAAGCCAACCGTGTTCTTGTCTGGGACGAGCTTAAAGAAGACATGGCAGACGGTACCGTTTTCTCCGTAAAGATCACCGAAGCTGTTCCTGCCGGTGTGACCGGATATGTCAAGGGGATCCGCGCATTTATCCCGGCATCCCAGCTTGCACTGACTTATGTTGAGGATACCGAGGCATATGTCGGCATGACCGTTCAGGCAGTGATCATCACCGTGGAAAAGGATATTCAGAAGCTTGTCCTTTCCGCCAAAATGATCCAACGCGAGCAAGCGATTGTCGAGAAAACACAGCGGATCGGCAGACTGACCACCGGCGATGTTGTAGAAGGGCCTGTTACACGAATGGAATCCTATGGTGTATTTATCGATATCGGCGAGGGACTGACCGGTCTTTGCCATATTTCCCAGATCACCAACAAGTTCATCAAGTCACCAAAGGAAGAGCTTAAAATGGGACAGGTAGTAAAAGCGAAGATCTTAAAGATTGAGGGTGACCGCATATCTCTGAGCATCAAGGCACTCCGTGAGGATGAACCGGATACCGAAGACGAGAACTACGAGATTCCATCCGAATATGTGGCAGACAGCTCAGAGGATGCGTCCGATACCAGCCCGTTTGCAAAGCTTCTTCAGGGAATCAAGCTGGATTAAAGCGATCCGACGGTTGACAGAAGGTCTGCTTCATTTTAGAATAAATGCAGACACTGGCGGAATCCCGGCGCACTGGATCTCCGTCCGTAAAACTCATAAATCACCTGCGCAGACGTGTTTATTCACATGCATTACGATTTATGAGCGATAAAATCACAAAATACAACACATTGTGCGCAGAAAAGAGGTTATCTATGAGCGTAGTTATTTCAGATTCTATAAAGTATATCGGTGTAGATGACACTACCATCGATCTGTTTGAGAGCCAGTATGTTGTCCCGGAGGGCGTTTCCTACAACTCCTATGTGATCCTGGACGAAAAGGTAGCTGTTATGGATACCGTAGATCCACGAGGCATGGAGGAATGGGAGAAGAATCTTCTCTCTGCTCTCGACGGCAGAACCGTTGACTATCTTGTTGTACAGCATCTTGAGCCGGATCATGCCGGCAGCATTGCCCGTCTTGTTGAGCTGTTCCCAGATGTGACTCTCGTTGGTAATGCAAAAACCTTTGCGATGCTTCCACAGTTCTTCGATATCCCATTAGATGGACACAGTCTCACCGTTAAGGAGGGGGATACCCTTTCTCTCGGCGAGCATACACTGACCTTCGTCATGGCTCCGATGGTTCACTGGCCGGAGGTTATGGTTACATACGAATCCAAAGAAAAGATCCTGTTCTCCGCAGACGGCTTCGGTAAGTTCGGTGCTCTCTCTAAGACCGAGGGCGAGGATGACTGGGCATGTGAGGCACGCAGATATTATTTCAATATCGTCGGCAAATATGGTGCTCCTGTCCAGACACTTCTCAAGAAGGCTTCCGCTCTGGACATTGCAATGATCTGTCCTCTTCACGGACCGGTCTTAAAGGATAATCTTGGCTATTATCTGGGACTTTATAATACATGGTCAAGCTATCAGCCAGAGGATAAGGGAATCCTGATTGCATACGCTTCCATCCACGGCAACACCGGCAAAGCTGCCGAGAAGCTTGCTGAGATCCTTCGCGAGAAAGGAGCAGAAAAGGTTGTTGTCAGTGACCTTGCAAGAGAAGATATGGCTGAGGTGATCGAGGATGCCTTCCGCTATGACCGCATGATTCTGGCTGCTGCCAGCTATGATGCCGGCGTATTCCCATGTATGCAGGATTTCCTGCACCATCTGCAGAGCAAAGCCTACCAGAACCGTAAGGTTGGCATCGTAGAGAACGGCTCCTGGGCGCCAACCGCTGCACGCACAATGAAGTCTATTCTTGAGACAATGAAGAATATCGAGATCGTTGAGCCTGTTGTCACGATCCGTTCCGTAATGAAGGAAAGTGATCTTCCTGCTATGGAACAGCTTGCAGATGCAATGACGAAATAGAGTCTTTCTATACACTTAAAAAAGGGCAAAACCAGCGTTTTGCCCTCCAAGAATTGCTTCGCAATTCTCGTTGATATAACACTACGTTACGAGCATTTTCCTATGCCATAAAAAGAACCCCACTCAAAGATTATCAAATCTCTTTGAGTGGGGTTCTCTATTTCATTGGCAATATTTACTAAAAACTCGCAAATTCACTCTTTCAGAGCTTTTCCGCTTATCTCACAACAACTTTTACCTTGCTCTTTTTCTTGTCGGCTTTCAGGGTAACGACTGCATTGCCCTTCTTAACACCCTTTACGGTTACCGTGATCTGTGTTACTTTCGCTTTCTTTGTCTTCGCAGATTTCTTCACAACCTTCACGTTCTTCTTGTTGACAGAAACCTTCACAAGCTTGGCAACAGATGCTGCAGAAGCCTTCTTTGCAGTTGTTACATTCCATTTTACAACTGCCTTCTTGCCCTTCTTAACGGTTACCTTTGTCTTCATAGCCTTAACCTTTGTTACCTTAACCTTGCTCTTAGCCGGTGCTGCACTTGCGGTTGCAACAGGTGTTGCCGTCTTAGCCGGTGCAGAAGCTGCCGGAGTCTGGCTTGGAACATTGCTTGGGCTCACTGTCGGTGACTGGCTCGGTGCTGCTGATGGAGCCTCACTTGGCACCACGCTTGGTGTCACACTTGGAGTTGGCTCAGGAGTCACTCCAGAATATCTCACATCATAAAGGGAATCTCTTCCCTCCATTGCACGGATCACTGCTGTCAGACCACGAAGCAGCTGCTCCGGCTGATATGACATCAGATCATCATCCACCTTCTTATTCTCTACATCAACAAATACTGCTGCATCATCAAGAACAGTCACACCATTTTTGATGAAGTCTGTGCCGTCTGTCTCGCTGCATGGATTAATCCGAAGCTGTCCCATTGCGGTCATAATCTGCGCAAGTGTCCATACATTGTTTGTCTCTGTGCCGTATCCGCTCCAGCTACCGTCTGCATTCTGGGTGCTCTCCAGGAAATGGATTCCCTTTGCATATGCTTCCTGCACTGCAGTACGGTCACTGCTTGCATCCTCAGGAAGAATGTCATCGGTTGCATATTTGTACAGTGGCTGAAGTGCCATTGCAACAGAATCAACAGAGTTCCACTGAAGTGCCTGTGCAATACTGTCATCCATCTTTGCGGCAATATTATTTACAAGATCATCCTTTGTAATATAATCATCGCCTGCCGGCGGGAAGTAATTTCCGCTGTCCAGTGCCAAAAGCATTGTACTGTCCAGCATATATGCTTCGGAAGATGCCTCATAGGTACTCTTCTGTGCCATCTTCTCGATCAGGTTGTATCCGCCAACATTTCTTGCATCCTTACCCATTGCTGTCACAAACAGAACGATCTTCGCATAAGTAAACTCTGGATATTTGCCCGCGATGACAGCCTCATCCTTTGCCTCACCCTCAACAGTAACAGATCCTGTATCTGCCAGTGATTTAAGCTGACTCTCCACATTGGCGTACATCTTGTCGAAATAATCAGACTTGTAATCTGCACGAAGCAGGGAGAATGCTACATAAAGTGCATCCGGTGTCTCAATACCATAGACGGTCTGACCATCGCCAAATACCTTTTTGAAGATCGTATCTGCCAGAACCTCCTGCTGTGCCTTTGCATTTGCAAGAAGAGATGCTGTCTTATCACTGTCCGGATTCAAAGAAGCATCATCGTCAAATACCTTTGCCTGTACTGCTGTATCTCCGTAATAAGTATAAAGATAGCTGATCTTATCGTTGTCCTGCAGTGTTGTGTTTCCAAGGCTGGCAGGCGCATAGGCACCGTTGATATAAAAGCCCCAGTATTTGCTCCAGTCAGCTGCGTTGGCGATATCGCCGATCTTGTTTAAGTTTGCGCCATATCCGGTATCCTCGATCAGATAATCTGTATAGCCTGCCTTCTGCAGCGCCTGTTCAACCGCTACGTCACCCTTTGTTCCCTTGTCCACCTGTACGGCGATCTTGCCGATATCGACAGTGTGTCCTTCGTCATCCGCGCCCTCAGCTGCCACATAAACGGTAATCTTACCGGTCTGGTCGGCATCTGTCTCGTCTGCTGCCTTTACAGTCACGCCTGCGCCAAATACGGTCGTAAATGCCAGGGCGGCTGCCAAAAGGCTGCTCATCCATTTCTTCTTGATCATTTTGATCCTCCAATCCTAATGCTTTGTCTACAGTGTAATCCCAAATTTCCCTTGTATACGCTCCAGCTTTTGTAAAATGCTGTCCCCGAAAAGGAACATACACAACGCCGCCGTACCGGCATGCGCTGCATCGTAGGGTGCTCCTGTCAGGTATAATGCTTTCAGGGTCTCCCAGCTGATCTGTCCGGATGACGGATCCATCGAATTCGTCATCAGCATCGCCGCGAAGTTCATCACACCTCCATACAGCAGAAACACCACAAAAAACGTAAACACCGTTGTTGTAATGTCATCCACCGGAAGTTTTTTCCTCTGCAGGATACAGCCCGCTGCCATTCCGGCAAGTCCGTAAAAGTACAATCTCCATCCAAAGAAATTCTCTCCCGGGCTTCTCCGAAACAGATAGACCACATAAGCAAGCACCCACGCAGACAGAATGCAAAGAACCGGTTCCATTACCACACGGAACCTGCGTCCCTTCTCCAGAGAAAGCCGTCTGGCAAGCGTTTCTCCAGTTCGTCTGCGTTCTATTTTATTGAAAGCCATGCCGGACAAATATCCGACCATCCCCCAGGCAGCCATCTGCCAAGGAGTCCATGGCCCCTGACCATCAAAAAAATTACACACCAGCCGGCTCATTGCACCAATCAGAAAGCCCGCCTCCGGACCAAGGCCAATGCCACAGATCACCACCATCGTGGTTCCGGCATGTAACGGTATCGTATGTGCGCAGATCTCATTCATCACCACGCACAATGCGGTGAGAGTCGACAACAGCACAACTTCTCTCGCCTGCGGTTTGCGCCGTTCATACTGTCCAAAAAACAGGACAAGTATCAGAAGCACAACGCCAAATCCCATCAAAAGATAATATCTGCCGCGCAGCAAAACCGTCGACACAAACATTAATGCCACAACCGACATCAGCAGCAAAATGCCGCTTGTCACACGGCGCCTGGACCGCTGCCGCAAATATTCCTCCCAGTCAAACTGACGTCCGGAGATTTGTCCTGACTGTTTCATCCGGCACACCCCGCTTCCTGCAGAGCCCGGACGATATCCTCCGCCAGCAGACAATCCCCACAGACGCCCCGGCTCATCCGCTGTGCCGCCGTCGTATAGAAAACATTTTCTCTGAAAAATGCTCTCGTCTCCCCTTCACTGATCAGCTGCCCGTCAAACAACAGACCGCACTGATCCGCATAGCGCGCACAAAATTCCATATCGTGCGATACAAGCACAACGGTTTTCCCTTTGCTGCACAGATCCTTCAAAAACTCTGCAAGCTTTTCCTTAAATGCACCATCAAGTCCCTTTGTCGGCTCATCAAGTAACAGAATATCCGGTTCTGTAAGAAGCAGTTTTCCAAGCGCAAGCCGCTGCTGCTGCCCGCCGCTTAGATCCATCGGGTTTTGTTCCCGCTGTGGCTCAAGTTCCAGATAGGAAAGCATCGCATCGACCCGCTTCTTCCTTTCCTCCTCCGGATCAGTGCCTCCTTCCTTCCCGGCAAGAAGAACCGCCATCAGTTCTTCCCATGCCGTCAGCTCCGTAAAAAGACTTTTGGGATTCTGAGCAAGCAGCCGGACTCTTCCCGCCGCCTTCACCTTGCCGCGCCGAGGCTTGCAGATCCCCATGATCGCTTTTAATGCCGTTGATTTGCCGGAGCCGTTGCCCCCCACCACCGCATAGAGCATCCCCTTCGGAACACGCATGGTAAAATCCTCCAGCACACGTTGATCCTTCTGATAACCGAAGCAGAGCCTGTCCACAAAAAGTGCCGTTTCTGACACGGCACGCTTCGCCGTATGGCAGGGATGCCTGTCGGATACCGCTGCCCCGACCGCCTTGTTGGTCTGTCCCATTTTGTGAACTACATCCGTTGCTATATTCTGCACACCATCGGTCACTGTCTCCCCGCTGCTCTGTCCTGTTTTACGGACATGATCAGCCAGCCAGCTCCTTCCCTGCCGGATACTGACCGGAGAGCTCGCCTCGTCCCTGTAATGGCATGCCTTCCATACCCGGACCGCCACCGGCATTGCAGAAGCAATCGGAAGTGCTTCGTTATGATCCCTCTCATACGCTTCGAGCTTCGCCGCACACTGCCCCGGCACCGCGTCCGCCACCAGATGCCCCTGATGCATGATCAGCACCCGGTCTGCCATCGGAACGACCTCCTCCAGCCGCTGCTCCGACAAAAGCACAGCCGTTCCCTGATCGCGGTTCAACCGCCGCAGCGTATCCAGAAATCTTCCGGTGCCGATCGGATCAAGCTGCGCCGTCGGCTCATCAAGCAGAAGCACATCCGGCTGCATGATCACCACAGAGGCAAGATTTAACAACTGCTTCTGTCCACCCGAAAGCTCGGAGACCGGTCTGCGAAACCACGACTCCATCCCGAAATACTGGGCGATCTCTGCCGTCCGCCGCCGGATCTGCTCTCCCGGCACGCCGAGATTCTCCAGTCCAAAGGCAAGCTCATGCCACACCTTATCTGTCACAAGCTGTGTATCCGGATTCTGTCCGACAAAGCCGATCCGTGCCGCGCTCTCCCGGTCATCCATCGTCTCCAGGTCACTCCCCCGGTAATACAGCTTACCCGAGCCCGTTCCAAATGGGATCTGATTCTTTTTGAAGTGACGCAGAAGCGTTGTCTTGCCGCAGCCCGACTGTCCGCAGAGCACGACAAACTCCGCCTCTCCAATGGAAAAACTGATATCCTCGATCGCATTGTCCGTCTGTCTCGGATAACAGAACGACACATGCTCACAAGATAAAACTGCTTTTTGTTCCATTATGCGTCTCCTTTCTCACCGTCTCCCATCTGTCCCATATTTCGTACAGACATCAAAAAGTAACTGTCATAGGCCACCGGCGCAAGCATGCCGGCCGCTGCCGTGACCAGTGCTGCAACAGACCAGCCGGACAATGCCTTCTGCCAGATCTCCGGGAAATAATATGCCTTAAAATCTCCTCGAAACCGGCAAATATATACACCGGCAAACATAACCACAAAATAGATACACCAGACCAGATCCTCCCGGTGAAACGAAAACAAATGAAACCACGTTCTCGATCCGGTTCGGTATCCTCTTGACTCCATCGATACGGACACCTCGATCGAATCCTCTAACGACCATGAGATCAGCATCGAAAGCTCTCTCAAAAAGCTTCGCATCCGCTGCATCTTCGATGCCTCTCCACCCGCGCAGCCAAGACCGATCTGCGCCTCATGTATCTGCCGGTAACGATCTCTCATATCCGGAATGGAGCGAAAGATCATCATCAGCATCAGACCGATCGTCGGGATCGTCTTGCCGGTAATGTACAACACCTTCTCGCTGTCAAGCAGGCAGGCAGCCACCCCACACCATAGCAGCAGTGCAAACAGCATGAGCGTCATCATGATCCCGTAATAGACGGACTCCCATGTCACTGCCATTCCATTCATATAGAAAAGCGGTGTCACGCCCCGATGCGAAAACAGCGGAAGGATCACCGCTGAAAAAACAAGCATTATCCCTGCCGGAATCCATAATTGCAACCAGCGTATGATCCCCGCCAGCGCCACATAGCATACAGAGGCGCCGACAAAGGAGACAACGATCGCAGCCGGGTGTCTTACGATCATTGTCCAGATCATGCATGCCAGTAGATAGACCAGAATAACTGCCGGATGTCTCTTTGCAAACTCCGATTCCTTTTTCATATCATACTCCAATCCGCTGTCATACAGCATGCCACTTGTCTGTTTTCACCACAGGCTGCTTTCCTTGTGAGCAGCAGATCAGGAGGTCTTCCCATCACATGTATACCGCCAGCTGATCACATCCCCCTCCGATATCTTATAGGCAGATGCACCCCGGTTGGGTGCGGTGCCGTTGACCTTATAGATCCAGCCACTCATATCACCCGCCTGCTTCTCATAAAGATGTGCTATTCCTTTAATATAGTAGCTTTTATATAATGGCGTATATTCCGCGTCCACGGCGATCCCTTTCGCCTTGCACGCCTTCGCCAGTACATCGTACACCGTGGCACCCTTCTCCATCTGTACCGTCACCTTCGCAAGAATCTCGCCATCGTCCGGAATATATTTCCAAATGCTTTCCTGTGCCTGCTTCTTATTCTTCACCAGACTGTCACAGCGGATCTCGATCGTACAGCTGATCTTCTCTGCCTCCGGTGTCGTGGTCACTGTACTTCCTCCCGGCTTTGCAGTTGCCATCGAACTACTCTGCGATTGTCCCGGCGTTGCTGGCGTTCCATTCTGTCCGGAGGATGCCTGATCTCCATTTCCGCCACCGGATGACGCATCCGCCGCGTCGCTCTGCCCCGGTGTCTGACCCGCCGTTGCATTTTGTCCGGAAGTCCCTGCTGTCGCCGACGGATTCCCGGAGCTGTTTTTGTCGGAATGCTTTCCGGAGGTAGAACTTTTCCCCTTCTTGTCCGAAGACTTTCCGGACGTATTCTTCTTTGACGAAGGCTCTCCTGATGACGTGTCCGCTTTTGCGGACAGCGTATTGTCATCTGTGTTCTTACCTGACTTTTCTTTTCCATCAGAAGCCTTCTGATTCGCCTTCCCACCATGTGCGGTCGATACAGGCTGATTCGTCAATTCCGGTTGCTGCGTCTCCTCACTTTCTTCCTTATACATAGAAGAAAGTTCATCATCCCCCGTCAGATCCTTCCGGACCAGCTTCTGTTCCTGCCGGTAGGAATCCACCGACTGAAAATGCGTCTGACGTATTCCAAGTACCACTGCGAATACCACAAGCAATGCTACCACAATATATTTCCATCTTCTCTGTCTCATCTTATTCTCTTTCTTAATATTATAAAAAGGCAAAACCAGCGTTTTGCCCTCCAAGAATTGCTTCGCAATTCTCGTTGACATAACACTCTCATGAATCGTTATTTTGCACGGCTACTTTCGTATCCCCAGAATCTTTTCTGCCTTTTCGACCTCCTCCTGCGTCGGTGTGCGTACCCCCTCCAGAGGATAATCAATGCCAAGGTTCTGCCACTTGAACAGTCCCAGCGTATGATATGGCAGGATCTCCACCCGCTCCACATTACTCCACTGGTCAAGCTTCTCCCTCAGTGCCTGTAAGCCTGCCTCATCATCGGTAAGCTCCGGCACCAGAACATGGCGGATCCACATCGGCTTTCCATGCTCATTAAGCCAGTCTGCCAGCGCCAGAATATTCTCATTCGTCTGCCCCGTCAGCGCCTTATGCTTCTCCGGATCCATCTCCTTAATATCAAGCATAACGAGATCTGTCACTTCCATGAGTTTCTCAAACTTCTCCATAAACTCTGCCGAATCCGGATCAAACGGATTGGCACTGGTATCCAGTGTTGTGTGAATGCCCTTTTCCTTTGCTAAGGTAAACAGCTCTGTCAGAAAATCAATCTGTAACAGCGGCTCGCCTCCGCTGACCGTCAGACCGCCGTTGTTCTTCCAGTAACTGCGGTAACGGTACGCCTTGTCAAATACCTCTTTCGCTGTCTTTAATTCACCCTCATCCGGCTTCCATGTCTCCGGATTATGGCAGTATTTACACCGCATGCGGCAGCCCTGCAGAAACACTACATAGCGCACACCCGGTCCGTCCACCAGACCAAATGTCTCCACGGAGTGGATCCGTCCCTTTACCTGTCCCATGTTTTCTCTCCTTTTCCTGCAGACGAAGTCAGTTTTACCGGTTGCTGCATTTCCCCTACCGGTGCCTCACTGTCTGCTGTTCTTCTCTTTTATACAGCACAAACCTTGCATTCTGATCCTATTATACACCAAAATGCAAGGTTTGTATTCATATCTATACATCTGATTTACACAAAGGCAAAGACGCCAACAACACCTCCCTGCCCTCGCGTATTGCGTTCTGACTACATCTGTGCGTGGCAGGTTCTGGAAATTACATCCATCTGCTGCTCCTTGGTCAGATCGATAAACTTAACGGCGTAACCGGATACACGGATCGTGAAGTTTGCATACTCTTCCTTCTCCGGATGCTCCATAGCGTCAATAAGCTTCTCCTTGCCAAATACATTGACATTAAGGTGATGTGCTCCCTGATCGAAGTAACCATCCATAACCTGTACAAGGTTTGTTTTACGCTCCTCTTCCTCATGTCCAAGTGCGTCCGGATTGATGGTCTGTGTATTGGAGATACCATCCAGAGCCCACTCATAAGGAATCTTTGCAACAGAGTTGAGGGAAGCCAGCAGACCATTCTGCTCTGCACCGTAGCTTGGGTTTGCTCCCGGTGAAAGTGGCTGTCCTGCTTTTCTGCCGTTTGGCATAGAACCGGTTGCCTTACCATAAACCACGTTTGATGTGATCGTAAGGATAGATGTAGTCGGCTCAGAGCGACGATATGTGTGATGCTTCTTGATCTTCCCAAGGAAGGTGCGGAGAAGCCATACACCGATCTCATCGGCACGGTCATCGTCATTACCATACTTAGGGAAATCTCCCTCTGTCTCATAGTCTACAGCAAGTCCGTTCTCATCACGGATTACTTTTACCTTTGCATACTTGATCGCACTCAGGGAATCAATTACATGTGAGAAACCTGCAATACCGGTAGCGAATGTACGGCGTACATCCGTATCGATCAGTGCCATCTGAGCTGCCTCATAATAATATTTATCATGCATGTACTGGATCAGGTTCAGTGTATTTACATAGATATCTGCAAGCCAGTCCATCATTGCATCATACTTCTCCATAACCTCATCATAATCAAGGTACTCAGAAGTAATTGGCTGATACTTTGGTCCAACCTGTACTTTATTCTTCTCATCAACACCACCGTTGATCGCATAAAGCAGACATTTTGCAAGGTTTGCTCTTGCTCCGAAGAACTGCATCTCCTTACCGGTCTGTGTTGCAGATACACAACAGCAGATTGCGTAATCATCACCCCATACAGGCTTCATAACATCATCGTTCTCGTACTGTACAGAGCTTGTCTTGATGGAGATGTTTGCTGCATATCTCTTGAAGTTCTCTGGAAGATCTGATGAATAAAGTACCGTGATGTTTGGCTCCGGAGCAGGTCCCATATTCTCCAGTGTATGAAGCACACGATAATCTGTCTTTGTCACCATATGACGGCCATCTACGCCGATACCGGCAAGATCGATGGTAGCCCATACCGGATCTCCGGAGAAAAGCTCGTTGTAAGACTTAATACGTGCGAACTTAACCATACGGAACTTCATGGTCATATGATCGATAAGCTCCTGTGCCTCTTTCTCTGTCAGTGTACCATTCTTTAAATCTCTCTCAATATAAATGTCAAGGAAGGTACAGACACGGCCAATACTCATTGCAGCACCGTTTTGTGTCTTAATAGCAGCAAGATAACCGAAATAAGTCCACTGAACAGCTTCTTTTGCATTCTTTGCCGGCTCAGAGATATCGTAACCGTAAATGGCAGCCATCTCTTTCATACCCTTGAGAGAGTTGATCTGCTCCTGCAGCTCCTCACGAAGGCGGATCACTTCACCCTTCATGCTGCCGCTTCCGCAGACAGCCTTATCTGCTTCCTTCTCTGCGATCAGATGATCGATACCGTAAAGAGCAACTCGACGATAATCACCTACGATACGTCCACGTCCGTATGTATCCGGAAGACCTGTGATGATCTTGTTCTTGCGGACTGCTCTCATCTCCGGTGTATAAGCATCAAATACACCCTGGTTATGTGTCTTATGATACTCGGTAAAAATCTTATGAAGCTGCGGATTTGGCTCATAGCCATACATCTTCAGAGACTCCTCTGCCATCTTGATACCACCGTAAGGCATGAATGCACGCTTTAACGGCTTATCTGTCTGGAGACCAACAATCTTCTCCAGATCCTTTAAATCCTCACTGATATATCCCGGTCCATGGGAGGTCAGAGACGATACAATATCCGTGTCCATATCAAGGACACCGCCCTTTGCACGTTCCTCCTTCTGCAGTTCCTGCAGCTTGCCCCAAAGCTTATCGGTTGCTTCGGTTGGTCCCTCCAGGAATGACTCATCTCCATCATATGGAGTGTAGTTATTCTGGATAAAATCACGGACATTGATTTCTTCTTTCCAGAGACGTCCTTCAAATCCGTCCCATTCTTTAAAATTTACCATTTCGTCTTTTCCTCCTTAACGTTGTCTCATTTCACCTGTTATGTTACACTGCCTATTTTCTCCAAAAAGCCCCCTTTTGTCAACAGGCAGTTTTTAACATAACCTACACTATCATTTTTCAATCTTCATGACAAGTCTTCTATTGACGGTTTTTAGTCAATAACATGTTCTTTTACGATGAATCTTTCTCTTTTATCAAAAGAAGCCCTGCGGACAAATGCCGCAGGGCTTTCTTAAATTATATCATAAATTCTTAAATCCACTCTTACAGAGTAATCTGTACGCTTGTGCTTCCTGCAGCAGCATCTACTGTCTTGCCCTCAGCTGTGATCTTGAAGCTTCTGTCGCTTGCGTCATATGTGACATCGATCACATTGCCGTTTCTGACTGCCTTGATCTCTGTAAGTTTGTTAGACTCACTGTCATAGATCACTGCAGATGCGCTCTTACCATCCTCAAGACCATAGATCACTGCCTCTGCATCCTGCAGATAATCATAAAGAACTGTCATCTTGTCCTCTGCATCGAAGTTACCGTAAGTAACAATGCTGTTTGGACGAGCCAGGATCGGAGTCTGGAAGTAATCACACTGTCTTGTGTAATATCTGCCACCCTCATACTTCTCACCGGACTGGATATCTGTCCAGGTACCGCAATCAGGTACATAGAACTCAGCCTTGCCTTCCTCATTCATAACAGGCACGATACACAGGTTATCACCCAGCATATACTGCTGATCCAGATACTTGCAGGCGGTATCGTCTGTAAACGCAATAACCATAGAACGCATCATTGGTACACCAACCTGATGTGTCTTATTGGCCTGAGCCCACAGATAAGGCATCAGACGTCCCTTTAATACGGTGTAATGACGAAGTACATCACATGCCTCTGTATCGCCGTCCTTGTCATAAACCCAAGGCACACGGTAAGAGGTAGAACCATGGAGACGGCTGTGTGTAGAAAGAAGACCGAATGCACACCATCTCTTGTATACGTCAGCCGGTGCAGTTGCCTCGAATCCACCCATGTCATGGGAGAAGAAGCCGAAACCGGATGAGCAGAGGGAAAGTCCGCCACGAAGTGTCTCTGCCATAGCAGAATACTCTGCATAGCAGTCACCGCCCCAATGTACAGGGAACTTCTGACCACCAACAGTAGCACTACGTGCAAACAGACAAGCCTTGTCCTTGCCGAAGTACTCCTCAAGAGCCTCGAATACAACCTTATTGTAAAGGTATGTGTAGTAGTTATGCATCTTGATCGGATCCATACCATTGTAATACTTACACTTGGTTGGGATTCTCTCACCGAAGTCTGTCTTGATGTTGTTTACGCCCATCTTGAAGAGCTCCTTGAGCATACCCTTGAACCAGTCGCAAGCCTCCGGATTGGTAAAGTCAACGATTGCCATACCCGGCTGCCACAGATCTGCCTGGAATACGCTGCCATCAAGATTCTTGATGAAGTATCCCTTCTCCTTACCGATATCGAACAGCTTAGACTGCTGTGAAATGTAGGAGTTGATCCATACACAAACCTCAAGTCCCTTATCCTCATGAAGTCTCTTCAGAAGACCTTCCGGATCCGGGAACATATCCTTATCCCACTCGAAGTTACACCACTCATACTCCTTCATCCAGAAGCAGTCGAAATGGAATACCTGAAGAGGAATCTTTCTGTCTCTCATTCCATCGATGAAGCTCATAACAGTATCCTCGTCATAGCTTGTTGTGAAGGATGTAGACAGCCACAGACCAAATGTATATGCAGGAGGGAGAGAAGGCTTACCAGTCAGTGTAGTGTAATTCTCCAGAACCTCCTCCAGATTGTTACCGCCGATCACGAAATACTCAAGCTCCTCGCCCGGCTGTGTAAATGTTACCTTGGAAACAGTGTCTGAGTTTACCTCGAAGGACACCTTATCAGAGCTGTTTACAAATACACCGTATCCCTTAGAAGAAATGTAGAATGGAATATTCTTGTAGCTCTGGTCAGAACATGTACCACCATCGCAGTTCCATGTCTCAACAACCTGTCCGTTCTTTACGAATGGAGTGAACTTCTCACCGAAACCATAAATGCACTCACCAATATCAGTCTTGAGCTGCTCTCTGATGTATGTGCGGTGTGGATCCTGTGGATAATTGAAGAACTCATCGTCCTCCTGCATCTCCATGCGTGCATTTGCTGCGAACTGGTTCTCGTTAATGATAGAAGTTGAACGCCATGCTCCACCTGTCAGATGCTTATCTTTATGATAGAACTGTACATCCCAGTCATCACCGATCTTGATCACTACCTTGGTATCTCCGGAGATCAGCTCAGCCTTATCCTCTGTGCGTGTGATCTGTGGAACATATCCGGTATCCTCGTTCAGCTCGAACTGAGGAATGTTGTCAAGTCCACCCTTGTAATGTACGATGTGAACCTTAATGATATTCTCTGATGTAGAAGAATATGTAATCTCAAGGTTTGGTCCGCCAAGTGTCATACCTCTGTTCATAACTGTGTATGGTGTTGCGATGACCTTGATAGAATTCTCTGTTGTTGTTACCTGATATGCCTGAGATGCATATCTTACATCATATCCCTTTTTGTTCAACCAAAATCCGTCTGCTACTTTCATGTTCGTAAACTCCTTTCAAATTAAATAAAATTATTTGCACACAGCAGATCATGTCCCCATAACAAAACCGAACTCTGCTGTACCATCTGATAACATTATATCTGTATTATCCAATTCCGTCTATAATTATTAAGCCAAAAACTAATACTATTTTGATATTTAGAACGATTATTTCGTTTTTATACTTTTTTGTGCGCTGACCGCACTGTATATCTTCTTCCCTTTCTGGATCTGATACGTTCTCACCTTAAAATAAATCCTCTTGCCGGATACCGTATACCGGAATTTAATACACCCATGCAGTTTTTTGATCCGGTTTTCTTTTAATTTCATCCGCACATACTTCTGTCCTTTTAATTTCGCCCTGATCTCCACATAGGTTCCCTGATATTTTTCCAGAGTCACCTGGACATACTTCTGTTTTCTGCTGTTTTGACGATTTTTCAGAGTAAAGACAGGTGCCATCAACCCTTTCCTGCCGTTTGAAGGCGTGACCTTCCCGGTAGTCTGATTCTTCGCCGTATTCTGATCAACCGTTTCCAACCCATTATGTGACGGTGTTTCCCCCGCCGATGCAGAAGATACCGGTGTGTTTGTGATATCGGCCGTCGGACTGACTGATGGTACCGGCGTCAGCTCCGGAAGCATACTCTGCTTCGGTGTCACAGTCGGAGCTGCACTTTGAACGGGTTTCTTTGTTACTGACGGTATCGGACTTTTCGATGATGCCGGAGTTTTCGTCGGTGCCTGCGTTACCGGCGGGGTTCTTGTCGACTGCAGCGATGCCACCGGAGTCCTTGTCGGTGTCTGTGTCACCAATGGCGTCACTGTCGGCGGCAGCGTTTTCACCGGTGTTTTCGTCGGAGTCGGAGTGATCACCGGCTTTCTCTGAAGCGTCAGCACACCATTCTCCACTACCCACGGCTGAAACTCATCCCCTCCCGGAGTGACAATTGTATGGTATTCTTTTGTAACATCAAAATCATGGATCCACTGATTCAAAAGAACGCACAGTTCCCCGGCTCCACCGCTTTCTTCCGTGAAACAGTTCCGGGTCACCCCTTTTCCTTCACAACCGATCACCTGATTACTTACCGCACTTCCTGAAGCAGTTCCGGCTGCATATATATTGCATACCTCCGAATCTTCTCCCGTCATCGTTCCCACGATTTCTCCTGCAGAGCCGTTATCATTGAATACATCCCCTCGATTCATGCAGTTTAAAACCGAATTCTCACTATTTTCCTTCATATAACCGGCAATGCCGCCGACTGTCGTATTCTCTCCGCTTACCGGCTGCTCTGCAGATTGTTTGTTGCAAAGCCTTCCCTCATTCACGCAGTTTACGATCTCTCCTCCTGCGATCCACCCTACGATTCCACCGAGTTTATTTCCCGTGCCCCAGCTTATCTCTGCTCCACTCTGACTGCTCTCCATCGTAACAGAACCAAGATTGATGCAATCCTTTATCAGAATTTCATTTGTAAAAGGGATCTCCCCAATGATACCGCCATAGCATAATGCTTCCGTACCATCCGTATTAAAATACGAAGATTTGCTGCGATCTGTCCGGATACTTCCCTCAAACCGGCAGTCTGAGACCTCATATTCATGAAGTGGGACACTTCCGGCGATACCTCCGGCAACTTGAAAATTACCGCAAAGCTGTGCCCTGCTGACACAGTTTTTTACATCTCCGGCGGCAATATAACTGACGATTCCTCCCACAGTAGCAGCCATGCCGCCGATTTTCACATTGCTTTCGCAGTTACTGATCTCTGCGGCAGCCCCAGCAATACCGCCTACGCTCCCCCGCAAATCATTCCAGTTCTCAATGTGACCGGAGCTGCTGCAATTCAAGATCATACCTTTTTTAGACCGTCCCCCTGCGATTATCCCCACCGACACATCTCCAAAACAATTGCTCTCTTCTTCAGTGTTGTTAACACATATATCCGCCTGAACATCTGTGTCCGTAATATTCCCTGTTATATATGGCACAAAACCAACGGCTACGTCCTCTCCCCGATGCCGCAGCGTCAATTCTATATTTTCACCGCGGCAGCCCTCTATTGACAAAAGATTCCCCCCCAAAGCACCAAGATCTGTCACATTCTTTCCATATCCAAAGTAATTTTTCACGAAAACACCACTGATCTTTTTGGCATTGTAAAAGATGCCGGCGCTTTTCCATGCACTCCGCTTTAATCTGTTCTGATAAATTCCCTCAATCTTATATCCATTGCCCTCGTAACTCCAGGATGGGTCAGTGGAATCAGAATCCGTCCCGATCGGCGCAAACGACTCCGTTTTCCAGGTATAGGAAATCGCAGTCTTGGTCGTTGGATCAGCATAATACACATCCGCCTTCGCATCATAGTATGCCTCCGCTTTTCCTTCGTAATAAACAGCTGTGCGTCCACTTTCCTCCTGATACTGATAACTGTACGGAGATACCACAATATCCCGGGTCTGAACAAAAACATTTCCACGACCGGTCGGTTTCTTCTGCAGAAATCTTCGCAGGCTGTCAAGATCCTCTGCCGAAGACACCTCAACGGTCTTGCTCTGCTGCTGTGCTTCGATCAGACTGCTAAATTCCTCCATCGTGATCGCCTTTGCCTCCGTATGCAGCTGTCCCAGTGCCTCTGCCCCCGGCATACTTAACATACAGCTGAATATGAGCAATGCGATCAGACCAAAATGTTTTTGTTTTCTCTTCGGCATATCTTCTCCTCCCATATATTTTCTTATAGATTCTTTTCTATTTCTATCGAAGCGTGACCGCCAAAGCCTTCCTGTTCTTTTCTATTGAAGTGCATCCTTCAAAACCTTCAGGTTCTTTTCCATCAGACTCACATAAGTCTCTCCGGCATCAAACTGCTGTCTCGTAACGTTATGACAGGTGTAAAATGTCTCCACCTTTACTTTATGATCCCTTGTCGATGCCGCTTCTGCCACGGCATTTGCCACCTTATCACTGGTAAGCTCAATCTTTAATACAACCGGCAGCTTACGCTCCTTCACCTGTCTTGTCAGATATGTGATCGTATCTGCGCTCGGCTCTGTATCGCTGCTGCAGCCGGCGAAAGCCGCTGTATAATCAAGACCGTATTCCTCGACGAAATAACGGAGCGGAAAACGGTCTGCAAACGCGAGATATTTATCCTTGGCATGCTCCGTCACCGTTTTAAACTTCTGATCCAGCTTCTGAAGCTTTTTGATATATGCATCTGCATTTTTATCATATTCCTTCTGATGCTCCGGGTCAACCTTTCCCAGATCGTCTGCCACCTGTTTCACAAGCTTTTGCGCATTTACGGGAGAAGTCCAGATGTGCTCATCGATCTCGCCGTCATTTTCATGTGTATCCTGCAAATCCGCCGCTTCATCATGCATGTGCTCCTCATCCTCGTCATGATCATGAGCTTCTCCCTTTTCCTCCTGCATGCCCTCCACATGCTCCTCCGTCAGGAGCTTTACATGCTGCACCATCTCATCTGCTAACAGCTTCTGATCTGTTGCCGCCTCTATCACCTGTCCAACCCACTGCTCATTTTCTCCTCCATTATATAGAAGCAGATCGGCATGTCCCATCCGAATGAGATCCGATGCTGTCGGCTCGAAGGAATGTGTATCCATCCCTGCCGGCACGATCAGCGATACATCCACATAATCTCCTCCGACCTGTTTTGCAAAATCATAATACGGAAACAGCGTTGCCGCCACCTTTACTTTTCCATCCTTTCGATCCGGCGCAGCCTCCTGATTCGTTCCTGCCACCGAGCAGCCGGAAAGCACTGCCGTCACAAGCAGACACATACCCGCCAGGTACGTCAGATTCCGCCATTTTCTTTTATTCTTACTCATTCTTATTCCCCTTTTTTTGTTCTTTTGCCATACAATTATTACACATCCCATAGAACATGGTACGATGTGGATTGACCTGAAAGCTGTGCTCCTCCAGCACATGATCGTATAACTCCTCCATATGGCTGCACGCCATCGGGATCATATTGCCACAGCCCTCACACTTCAGAAGGAAAGAACCCTCGTCCTCACACGCATACTGATAGTGTGCACCACTGTTGCCATCCAATACGATCTTGTGAACAAGTCCCTCCTGCTCGAACTTGTCCAGATGACGATAGATCGTCGTCAAACCAACAGACTGCCCCTGCTCCTTTAAATGAGCAGCGATCTGACTCACCGTCACATAACTTTGTCCGCCGCTCATCAGATATTCCAAAATAATCTTCTGTTGTTTTGTATGATAATGTTTCCCTGTATTCATCGTCTCAACTCCATCTCTGATAAAAGTCTCAAGCTCCCCCCGTGTGTATTCTTCCTGTGCCGGTAATCTTTTTTATAAGTATTGATCATTAAATGTGATTTTTGCCTGAAAATATAATTATCCGCAGGCTGTGTCTGAAAATTATCTTGTCACATTACGGTTTTCGAAAAGTCTAATTGCTTTGCCGCTTTGATCTTCGATAAACGTGTCCTACCGTACTCACCCCAAGGTGGGATTCAAATGTTTCGAAAGGCGCTCTGCCCCCGCTGGTGCTTATGCCCTTTGCTTTAGGGCATTATGCACCATTGCGTGGGGCAACGCAGCGGGAGCGTGCCGACCGAAATATTTGAGCCCACCTATGGGGTTCAGGTCGTTCGGACACGTATTTATCAAAGCGATGCAAAGCAAAGACTTTTCAGAAAACCTAGTGATCTGCGTTAATTTTCAGACACAGCCTGCGGATAACATAGTCTTTATGAGCAAAAATCATTGTAATTGCTGATTCTCATAAAAAAGATTACCGGCACATGCAACATTCTCATTTCAAGAGCTTGAGCTAATCTGAAAATCGTTTTCATATTACACGCATTCAACATAAATGTCAATCATCTGCAGGGTAACGTCCTCCTTTTATTTGACCTTTGCATCATTTCCCGCTACAATAGGACAAATAATGAAAGGAAGTTGATCTATATGAAACCATATCAAGAGCTCGAGACTGCCGGGGAGAGTTCTTCTTCCGAAGGCAGCATACGCCGCTATCTTTACTCAGCCACAGCAGCACTGATCCTGGTCAATGTACTGATCTTTTTGAAAACGGATTTTTTCAGCATTCTTGGCGGGGAGGACGGCTGGATCGACAAGGGCTGTCTTTCCTGGCGGGCGGTTTTCAATACGCATGAGTATTACCGCATTATCACCTGTATGTTCCTGCACGGTGGAATCGATCATATCTTTAATAATATGCTCTGCCTGTTTTTCCTCGGAACATTTCTGGAACAGCAGATCGGCACACCACGCTTTACAATCCTGTACTTTTCGTCCGGAATTATTGCAGGGTTCACCTCGATGGTTTATAATATATTATTAGGAACAGACACTGCTTCCATTGGTGCGTCCGGTGCTATTTTCGGCATTACCGGAGGACTTCTGGCACTTGTCTTATTCCACCGCGATAAGATCGATCTGGATTACCGTCAGCTGATCTTCGCCGTCTTCTTGAGTCTGTACAGCGGTTTTACCGATCAGGGTGTCGACAACGCAGCACATGTCGGTGGTCTTCTCGGAGGACTTCTTATTGGTCTGATCGCAGGTACCGGCAGACAACGTCGTGCATCGGGCAGGCAGACAGAGACGGATCAGACGAACTTACCGGGATAAAGCCATTGGCGAATACCTTGTCAGTCATTGACATATCTGTCAGGCTTTCATCTTATTTATCAGGAAATGAGGAAACTTATGCAACAGATCAATATTTACTATGGAGGAAGGGGACTCATTGAGGATCCTACCATTTATGTGATGAACAAGCTGACCGAGGTACTCGGCGAGCTTAATATGGAAGTCAAGAAATATAATCTTTACGAGGATAAGCAGGGCATCTCCGTCCTGCCAAAGACCCTGAAGGAGGCGGACGGCGTGATCCTTGCCGCTTCCGTGGAGTGGCTTGGGATCGGCGGATTTTTACAGCAGTTTCTGGATGCCTGCTGGCTTTATGGAGACAAGGATCATATCAAGGAGCTTTATATGCTTCCGGTTGTCACCGCCACTACTGCCGGCGAAAAGGACGCTTATCAGACGCTGACCCGTGCCTGGGAAATTCTCGGCGGCATTCCGTGCGAGGGAATCTGCACCTATGTTGCGGATCATACGGACTTTGAAACAAATCCGGATTACGCTTTACTCATCGAGAAGAAGGCAGAAAGCTTCTACCGTTCCTTCTCCAAGAAATTAAAAGTATTTCCTTCCAGCACGAACTCCATCTGCGAGAATACCCTGCGTCCGAAAACAATGCAGCTGACACCACAGGAAAGCGAGCAGCTTTCCATGTATGTATCAGATAACAATTATGTTCAGAAGCAGAAGGAAGACATTGAGGAACTCACCAGCATGTTTAAGGGATTGCTCGGAGACACCGACGAAGAAGAAACGGCTGCACCGATAGCAGGCGATCCACTTGCCGATGCCCTGCAGGAGCATTTTCAGCCGGTCTCACCGCTCACGGTATGTTATAACCTCCAATTCGAGGATGGAAGGGTACTCTCCGTTGACATTCACGACGAAGAGCTTATTTGCAGCAACAAAGCAAATCCTGCTGCGAATGTCCAGATCCGTCTGGATGACAAGACAGTCCGACGTATTGTTCAGGGAGAGCTCACCATGCACAATGCCTTTTTGTCCGGCGCTGTGACTGCCAAGGGTGATTTCAAACAGATCCGTACCTTTGACACGCTGTTTCCTATTGCAATATCTTAATGAAACCGGAACATTTCACAAATCATAACGGAAGATCCTTTTGTGAATGCATTTCACATGAGAATGTGTCTTGAGCGTACCCGGCACATCCCCATTACATACAAGAACGTACGCAGAAATGAGGGTTATTATGAGTAAAAAATATGTCGATGACTGTATCTTTTGCAAGATCAATAAGGGAGAAATCCCTTCCACTACCATTTATGAGGATGATGATTTCAAGGTAATGCTTGATATCAATCCGGCATCCAGGGGACATGCCGTGATCCTTCCAAAAAATCATGCCGCGGATCTTTTCGAGCTTGCCGATGACGATGCCGAGAAGCTTTTCAAGATTGCCCGCAAATGTGCAAAATCCATGATGGAGGTGCTTCACTGCGACGGGATCAACGTTCTCCAGAACAACGGTGAGGCTGCCGGTCAGACAGTATTCCATCTCCATGTACATCTGATCCCACGTTATAAGGGTGATACCGTAAATATCAGCTGGAAGCCTGGTACTCCGGAGCAGGATGCCGCTGAGCTCGCTGCAAAGATCAAAGCGAATATCCAATAAAATCTTAAATAAAAATTTATAGAAAACAATAGTCTGTCCGTAAAATGGGATATCCCGTTTTACGGACAGACTATTTTAGAGTATAGAACAATTCTCATAATGCAATATGAATCAAGGTTTTGCCCTTTTGTATTGACAGCTTATTCTGTAATCGTCTGACTATCTGTTATAGATCTTACAAAGCTTCTTCAGATAACGGCAGTGCTCCTTTGTGAATGCTCCCGGCAGCATACGCCAGCGCCAGTTCGTTCCTACCGAGGACGGCAGATTCATGCGCGCACGGTTATCAAGTCCCAGTACATCCTGCATCTGAAAGATCGCGGTATTGGCAATGCTGCTGTAGCCGAGGCGGATCATTTCGGATGGGATCTGCTTTTTCTTTTTGATCTGCAGATAATCCATCACATATTTGAGATCCTTTTTCTTTTTGGCTCCATAAAATCCCATCAATGTCTCATTATCATGGGTTCCTCCATAGACAAGACAGTTTGGATCTTTGTAGTTATGCGGAAGATACTCATTCTCCTGAGAATCATCAAACGCAAATTCGAGAATCTTCATTCCCGGCCAGCCTGTTTTCCGGATCAGGCTGCGGACATTTGGTCCAACAACACCCAGATCCTCTGCGATAATATCCGTTTCCTTTGTCGCCTCGCGGATCACATCCGTCAGTTTCTTACCCGGTCCCTTTCTCCATTTGCCGTCCACAGCAGTCGGACAGGAGGACGGAATAGACCAGTAATTTACAATACCGATAAAATGATCGATACGAATCACATCATAAAGCTTTGCATTGGCCTGCATACGCTTATACCACCAGCGGAAATTATCCTTTTCCATTGCCTTCCAGTCATAGAGCGGATTGCCCCAGCGCTGTCCGTCCGCAGAGAAACAGTCCGGTGGCACTCCCGCAATGTTGATCGGCTTTTTGCGCTCATCCAGTTCAAACAGATCGGAATGCGCCCACACATCTGCACTGTCCATAGAAACGTACAGTGGGATATCTCCGATCAGACGGATCTTTTTCTTGTGTGCATACTTCTTCAGACGGTTCCACTGCTCATAAAACTTGTACTGACAGAACTCCCAAAAACCGATCTCATCAGCAAGCTTCTTCTCCCAGAGCTTCACAGCAGCCTTCTTATGGAAACGGATGTCCTCCTCCCACAGCTGCCATTCCTTATTGTCATTTTCAAACTTGAGTGCCATATAAAGGCAGTAATCTGCGAGCCAGTATGCATTCTGTCTGCAGAAGGTACGATACGATGACTGCTCCTTATGACGGCTTCTCTTGTATGCCTTTTTTAGGACACGAAAACGATTCTGAAAAAGGATCGCATAATCCACATCCTCCGGATCATCGCCCCAGCTTTCGCAGGTTACCTCGTCCTTTAATAGAAGTCCCTCCTCGATCAGTGTATCCAGATCAATAAAATAAGGATTCCCTGCAAATGCCGAAAATGACTGATACGGGCTGTCCCCAAAGCTGGTTGGTCCTGCCGGAAGCACCTGCCAGTACTTCTGTCCGGCCTTCACCAGTCTGTCCACAAAATGGTACGCCTCCTCACCCAGCGTTCCAATTCCATAAGGTGATGCAAGACTGCTGATCGGCATCAGGATTCCCGCACCTCTGTCATCCAAAAAATTCTTTTTTTCCATAATCAACCTTTCTCGTTACCGCTACGCCTGAAATCCACGTCCAATCGTACCAGCATCGATTGCTACTTCATTGAGACTTCCCTTTCCGTAGGTCAGTCCCGCATATACCTGCTGTCCGCTTTCGATCACCGGACCGGAGGTATCCTGCTTTGAAACCTCCTCAAAGCTGTCCTTCAAACTACTTATCACTCTCTCGCAGGAATCCAGATTCACATCCTTCTTCCGCGTGATAGACTTTACAAGCTGTTCATTGATATAACGATACAGGGAGACAAGCCGGTAAGAAACCGGATACTCAAAATTCAGGCTTCCTCGTAATTCACACACAAGCCCCTGCGCCCGTTTTAATTCCACATCGGCGGTATCAAAATCCTCTTTTCCAAATGCCTGTCTGGCATCCGCAAGGCTGTCAAGCAGCAACTCATAAATGATCACCACAAGCTCGCTGCGGTTCGCCTGACTGATCCGCGTGGTATAAGCCTTTCTCTTCTCTGAATCCATATCCATTCCTCATTTTATTACTGAAGCAGAGATAATATCTGCTGTGGTCTGTTGTTTGCCTGCGCCAGCATTGAGGTCGACGCCTGTGAAAGCACCTCATACTGTGTGTACTTTGTCATCTCATCTGCCATGTCGGTATCACTGATCCGGGACATTGCCTCGGTAATATTCTGGCTGCTCAGATCAAGACTGGAATTGGTTGCCTCCAGACGATTCTGATAAGAACCAAGAGTTGAACGCGCATTGGATACTTTTTTGATCGCTCGATCCAGCGCATCCATGGTCAGAAGAGAACCATCCTGTGTTGCCACACTGATCGTATCTGTTCCATCCGAGGTACGCAGCCCCAGATTCAGGCAGGATACCTCCGGGAAGTTCATATTCAGGATCTGTGACTCGTTGGCACCGATCTGGATCGTCATATAACCGGCATCAAAGGTTCTTAATTTCACATCACCAACCTCATTTGCCTCGATCTCCATCTCAAAGCCCTCATTATCACGGATCGTGATCAGGTTGCCGTAGCTGGAGTAAGTTGCGGTATCTGCAAATCCCTCTCCCAGAGTCAGCTTGGCATCTGCACCTCTGACGGTGGTCTTCGTTCCGTTTTCATCAGCGAAATCAATTTTTTGCAGGCTTCCTGTGGTGCGAGTACGGATCGTTACCTGATCACCTTTGCGTTCCACATCCATATTCATTCTGTCACAGACTGACTGGATACTCTCCATCGCTGCGTCTGCACTCATTGACTCATTAATCTCGATCGTTGTATTCTCAATACTGATGGAAGCCGGTGCCTGCGGCAGTGCAAATGTAATCTCTGCCGGCTGTGCAATCTTATCAATCTTCAGATTATAGTCTCCCTTTTCTACCTCCATGGAAGCATATACCGGCTTCACATTGATGTTGCTGCTCGCAAAGGTTCTTGCTGCGGAGCCATCCAACAGCGGAGTTCCGTTAAACTCTGTGGTTGTTGTGATTCGGTCGATCTCATCCAGAAGCTGATCAACCTCCTTCTGTGCAGCCTCACGATCCTCAAGTGCATAAGTACCGTTGGCGGTCTGAACAGAAAGCTGACGGATTCTCTGAAGAATATTTTCAATCTCTCCCATCGCTCCCTCTGCCGTCTCAATGATCGACTGACCATCCTCGGAATTGCGGGATGCCTGATCCAGTGCACGGATCTGCGCCTTCATCTTGTTAGAAATTGCCATACCGGCAGAATCATCGGCCGCCTTATTGATCTTGTAGCCGGAGCTTAATCTCTCAAGACTGGCAGAAAGTCTGCTGTCCGTTTTCTTTAAATTAACATTTGCCATCTGTGCCGAAATATTATGAATAATTCTCATATTAAATCCTCATTTCTATGTTATTATGCTGTCCGCCCTGCCACATATGCCCACTGCTGCAGCGGACGGTTTATTTTCTTTCTCCGTTACGGGCTATTCCTGTCCGGTACTTCTTATCACATGCTTAACAATCAGCTTTGCTGCTTTATATAATGCTGTGGCCGGTTCCTTTTCCCCTGCAGGAGTGTTCATGGTGTCAAGCCGTGATTTTGGATTCATGCTGTAGGAAATGTTCTTCACCGGGTAACCGTTTTCCTCCAGTGAAGCAATCAGCTCCTGCGCTTTCCCGGACAGCTGCTCATACATTTCCCGATCTCCACAGAGGAACAGTCCCTTTACCTCGCCCTGTTGGATCCGCAGCTCCGCAGACAGCTCCTGCATATAGATCTGAACTCTTCCGGAGTCCTCTCCTCCCTGTATCAACGTGACATTCATGGTTGCCACACTGTCACCGTCTGCGATCGGCACATCATAGCTGTGTCTGCGCGCCATGCTTCTCTGAAGAAGCATACCGTTTTGAAGCTGTTTTAAGCCACGCAGCTCTTCACCGGTGACCGCCGGAGCTTCATAGGAATGCGCTAGTACGGTTTCCATAAGTGTCTCCAGTCTGTCATAGCTTTGCTGTATGTGTTCCGCATCCTCCAGACTGTCGTACATGGCATCCATCGCATCGGCAAGCTCCTGCTGTTTATCTACAGATAGCCTGTCCCGTTTTTCGTACACCTGATGATAGACATCATAATTCTGTTCTAACAAAAGCTCTGCCGCCTGAATATTAACAACAGTATCCGGGATGCCAAGCTGTCCAAGATACCGGACACTATCCTGACTCTGTTCGATTGTTTCCCGCAGTTCCTGTGCCATTCGGCTGTAAAGCTGCTTCTCAATCTCCGGATCCGGCTCCGTCTGATCTAACGCATCATGAAATACTTCCAGTGACTGATCCAGCAAATGCTCCAAATCACCATCACTGACGGTCTGCACTGCCGATGGTGTGATCTCACGCAGAAGCTGACGATTCAGACGCTCATAATATTCCTGCGTCTCGTCCCGGTTTTCCTGACCGGCATTTGAGCCCTTCTCACCGGAAAATGCCTGATCGATCTGCTGCGTGATGCTTTTGGAACTGTACTGAATATCGGACAGACCGCCAAACTGATCATCCACCTTTGCATCGACACCTTTTCGTTTCTCTGTCCGGACCGCTGTCAGCAGATTGCGAAGTGTCATATCCCAGCCTGCTTCCATAACACTTCCTATGGCAGCTCCATCGGAACTTTCCACCTGATGCAGCAGACGGTAGATTCCAATGTAGCCTTCCCTCTCCTGCTCGGAAATGTTCTGATCCTGCTCCATTCTCATCAGGTATCTGGTATAGCGTTCCTCTGAAGAAATATCCTGTGCATCTGAGATGCCGTTCAGCTTATCCTCCAACTCCTGCAGCGGGAGATCTAACGGATCCTCTCCGCTTTGCACAAGCTTTAATACAACTGCAGGCTTCATCTGATCAAGGATTGCTCCAACCTGTGCATCTAACTCCTTCACCTGTGTTACATTCTGCCCGGTGATCTCCATGCTGTTGTATCCCAAAATACGGACAGCTCTCTGGTTCGCCTGCGTATCCTCCATACCAAGTTCTGCAAGAAGCTCCGGCACATTCCGGAATGCCTTCTGAATCGAATCTCCCAGATCCGTTCGCACCTGCGTGCCGACCGCCTCATAATCCGCCTGATACTGTCTCGTCTGCGCGACTGCACTGACTGCCGCCCGATGCAGCACATTCATTGTCAAAAGGCTGTGCTGTCTGGCTCCGATCGCGAGCATCGATGCCGGTGCTGCACTGATCTGTGATGCCTTGTTAAGAACCTCTTCCGTGTGGTCAAGCATTTCATCGGAAATCTCCGTCCCCGGCATAAGCTGCCGGTAATCCGTCCGTTCCTGCTGCCGCAAGGAATCAACCAGTTCCTTTAACGGTGCCACCTCAATATCAATGCCCTTTTGTTCCATCCGGACAGCCGCCGGAATTGTCAGCCTTAACCGCAGCTCCTCAAGCTGGCGTCTCGTCATGGTAACTGTCTCATTCACTGCCGCCACGCTCTGTCCTGCGGCTGCATCCGCAGCCAAAAGCTGTCCGGTCTGTACGGCTGTCCCATCACTCTGCTTTCTCTGCTGAACCGCCTGTTCCAAAAGCTGTAACGTCACTTCGCTCTGTCCCATATTACGGACAGTCTTGACCACATCCTCATCCGTGATTTCTGCCAAGCTGTTTAATGCCTGTCTGGCAATCACGATCTGCCGGTCATCCAGAGTCGCCTGCTCCGGCATCGCCCCCGTCTGCATCGCATAAATGATCTGATCTAACAACTTCCGCGGTGTCAGCTCCCCCGACAGCTCATCTAACATCTGCAGTGTCTGTACATTATCCGGAGTCACGGCAATGTCATTGGCAAACAGCCACTTTGCCTGCTCTAAGGTTGTCTCATCCGCCGGCAGACCTCCTGCCTGCAAAAGCTCTGCGATCTGACCCTGAAGCTGCTGCCATGCCTCCTCGTCCGCCATGGAAGAAGTCAGTGCCCCGGATGCCGAATACTGTCCGTGATAGAGATTCTCAATCGTCGGTGCCATCTGATTCTCAAGAAGATATGCTTTCGCATCCTGCGACAGCTCCGGCACGATCTGAGCCATCTGAACCGCCGATGCCACTCTTGCCACATTGCTCTTTGTAATCGGCAGATCGGCCTCGCGAAGAGCATTTTCAATCTCCTCCGGGCTCATCAGCTGTGTAACTCCCTGCTCCTGCAGTGTCTTGATATTCTCCTGAAATTGTCTGCTGTTTTCAATGTTGCGCTCTGCACTCTCCTGCTGCCACTCGCGTCTCTCCTTATGGCGTTCCACCGCCCGGTCCAGTGCAGATGCTTTATATTCCTCCAGAGCTCCCTGCTCCGATTCCATATTCTGATAATCTTCTCCTGTCAGCACGGCGATATTCTGTCCCGCCTGCTGCTTCGCCTCGGAAAGCTTCCCGGCATCACTCAGATGATCAGCAAAGGAATACGAAGATGTGCCGACGGTTGTTCCCGTCATTGCCCTGCTTCCGGAGGAGGCCTCTGTACCAACCTCTTTCAGTACAATCTTATCCTTCGATACTTCCATGATCTTAAAACTTCTCGTTTCGCCTTCCGTGGCATTCTGTACTGACGACAACGGAACTGCTGCCTCCGTGCCGTTAAAGCTGATGGAAACCTTATCCGCTACCTTGGAGACCACGCCCTGAACCACCTGACCGCGCTTCCCGATATTTAAGAAGGAGCCGGAAGAAAATATGCTTTTCCCCCTGCCTGTGTTGGTGGTGCTTTGTGCAATGATATCACTTACGTTCATGTTTCGCTCACCTTTCCAGTTCTTGTCCTGCCGCCCGCACAGTAAAGTGCCGGCAACACTTTTGCTGCTGCCATTCCTTTGACAACAACTGCTCTGATATGTACATCGGCAGAATCTTTAAAAAACTTAAGCGGAAACACTTCCTATGAAAACCTCACCCTGACCTTATTAGAATATTTACTGTATACTTTTTTCCCTTTTACTATATTGTAAGACCGCACTTTGAAAAAATATGTCCCCCGGGCATTTTGCGCTTCAAAAAAAAACGGATATTTCCACTAATCATGTGAAAATATCCGTTTTCATTTACTACATTAAACGAACGTGTATACAGCAGACACGAAACATCAAATATTCGAAATTATTTCTTCTCATCCTCCGGAAGCTCCTTACGGATCTCCTTGGTACGGATTTCCTGACAGATATCGTTGATAAAGTCTGCCAGAGGCTTCTGACCCTCATCACCGGCAAAACGGCTGCGGACAGATACAAGACCTGCCTCCTGCTCCTTGCCACCGACTACCAGCATATATGGAAGCTTATCCATACGCGCCTCACGAATCTTATAACCGATCTTCTCAGAACGACCATCAACCGTTGCATCAATCCCGTTTTTCTTCAGTTCTGCCAGTACACTCTCTGCATAATCCATGTACTTGTCAGAAATCGGAAGAACACGAACCTGCTCCGGACACAGCCATGTCGGGAACTTGCCTGCATACTTCTCGATCAGCCATGCAAGTGTACGCTCATAGCATCCAAGAGATGTTCTGTGGATGATATAAGGACGCTTCTTGTCACCGTTCTGATCAATATAATACATATCGAAACGCTCTGCAAGGAACATATCGAGCTGGATCGTGATCATCGTGTCCTCTTTTCCGTACACGTTCTTCGCCTGAATATCAAGCTTTGGTCCATAGAATGCAGCCTCTCCGGCTTCCTCCGTATAAGTCAGACCAATATCATCAAGAATCTCACGCATAGCACCCTCGACGCGATCCCACTCAGCAGCATCGCCAAGATACTTGTCCGGATGCTCCGGATCCCACTTGGACATACGATATGTGACATCTTCTTCCAGACCGAGTGTCTCCAGACAATATTTAGCAAGGCGGACACAGTTCTTAAACTCGTCTGCAATCTGCTCCGGAGTACAAACAAGATGACCCTCTGAGATTGTGAACTGACGAACACGAGTCAGTCCGTGCATCTCTCCGGAGTCCTCATTACGAAACAGAGTCGATGTCTCACCCATACGATATGGGAGATCTCGGTAAGATTTCTGACGTGCCTTGTATACATAATACTGGAATGGACATGTCATTGGACGAAGTGCGAAAATATCACGACCGGAAATACTGTTTCCATTCTCATCCTCATCATCCTCACCCAGAATGAACATTCCCTCCTTGTAATGACCCCAGTGGTCAGAGATCTTGTACAGATCCGACTTTGCCATCAGTGGTGTACGGGTACGGACATAGCCCCACTCATTATCCTCCAGATCCTCGATCCAGCGCTGCAGCTTCTGGATCATCTTAGTTCCTTTTGGCATAAACAGAGGGAGTCCCTGTCCAATCACATCGACCGTCGTAAACAGATCCATGTCACGGCCAAGCTTGTTGTGGTCGCGGTTTTTAATATCTGCAAGATACTCAAGATACTCCTCGAGATCAGCCTTCTTGGTATATACTGTTCCGTAAATTCTGGTCAGCATCTTATTGTGCTCATCGCCTCTCCAGTAAGCACCGGAAGAAGATGTCAGCTTAAATGCTTTGATCGGCTTTGTGCTCATCAGATGTGGTCCGGCACAGAACTCAATGAAATCTCCCTGCTGATAGAAACTGAGCTCGTCGGTATCCGGATGCTCTTTGATCATCTCAACCTTATACGGCTCATCTCTCTCTGTCATCAGCTTGATCGCCTCATCCTTGGACAATGTGTAACGCTCCAGACGGTCGCCCTTCTTGATGATCTTCTTCATCTCTTTCTCAATGGCATCCAGTGCATCTCTGTCAAGACTTGGCAGATCAAAATCATAATAATATCCGTTGTCGATCGCCGGTCCGATGGTCAGCTTTGCATCCGGATACAGATTCTTTACTGCCTGTGCCAGTACATGCGCACATGTGTGGCGGTATGCTTTCTTTCCCTCGTCCGAATCAAAGGTCAAAATATTCAGGGTACAATCCTTATCTACAATGGTACGAAGATCCTTGACCTCACCATCAATCTCTCCCACACATGCTACTCTTGCCAGTCCCTCGCTGATATCCAAAGCGATATCGTAAATGGACATTGGCTGGTCATACTCCTTAAAGGAGCCATCTTTTAATGTTACTTTCATGATTCCCTCTTTTCTGCGCTGCTGTGTACTCCGGAGGCTCCTGAAGCAGCGCTGTCAGAAGATCCGTCTTTGAATCCTTTGTCAAAAGGGACTGATATTTCAACATAAAAGACGAACCGGCGTTTGCTCTTTCCACCACGTTATGAGCACTTTCCATGCACAAAAAAGCCCCTCCTGACACATTACAATGCCAGAAGGGGCGTAAAGATCATTACGCGGTTCCACCCTCGTTCGTGAAATCATCCGGAAGCTCTCAACCAAAGGCATATGCTACACCAAAAAGCAGTCTGTCGTGATCCGTATGCTGATCTCACCTTCATTGTGACGGTAACGGTGTCGACCGGGCTGTATTAAAGCCACTCAGAGCTGGTCTTCCATCGCTTTGTGAATAGGGCAGTTCCAGCAACCGTTCGGTCTGCCCCTCTCTGTAGTCACGCATGCCATGTACTCGTCTCTTCAACGTATTATCTTTTATTAGAATAGCACAATTTTCAAAAAATGCAACCATTTTATTTTTAAAAATTTTATGCTACACTTTGATCAGAGAACTCTTAAAGAACAATGCATATGCCGTTTTAAACCCGGCATACTTTTCAGGAAAGGAGGCGTGCTGATGGACGACAAAACAGCACAGCTTGCAAAGATCTTACAGGAAAGCGACAACATCGTATTTTTCGGGGGAGCCGGCGTCTCTACTGCTTCCGGAATCCCGGATTTCAGAAGCTCTGACGGACTGTACAGTCAAAAGCTCGGCAGAAATTTCACGCCGGAGCAGCTTGTCTCCCATTCCTTTTTCATGCGCTATCCGGATGACTTTTTTGACTTCTATAAAAAGAACTTAGTCTACCCGGATGCCGAGCCAAACGACTGTCACATCGCTCTTGCAAAGCTGGAGGAAATGGGCAGGTTAAAGGCGGTCATCACGCAGAATATTGACGGACTGCATCAGGCTGCCGGAAGCAAAACCGTGTATGAGTTGCATGGCTCCGTTCTTCGCAACTACTGCACGAAATGTCACAGCTTTTATGACGCAGATTTCATTCTGGCGGCGAAGGGAATCCCTCTCTGCCCGAAATGTCACGGTGTGATCAAGCCGGATGTTGTCCTCTATGAGGAGGGACTTGACGAGGATGTGATCACCGGTGCCATTCAGGCAATCTCCGAGGCAGATACGCTGATTATCGGCGGAACCTCTCTTGTTGTCTATCCTGCAGCCGGTCTGATCGATTATTTCCACGGCAGACACCTTGTTCTGATCAACAAATCCTCCACCCCGGCGGACAGCAAAGCTGACCTTGTTATTAACGACTCTATTGACAAAGTCATGAGAGAAGCGTTATCATCACTACAGTCATGAAGTCTGTATGATTTCATAAATTATTCTTTCAGATAAAGGAGATGTTACAATGAACTATATATATAAGACAATCGGAACCTGCTCCTCAGAGATCCATTTTGACATTGACGGAGATGTGATCAGCAACGTATCCTTCACCGGCGGCTGCAACGGCAACCTCAAAGCCGTATCCCGTCTGGTTGACGGTCAGACCGTTGACTGGATCGAATCCAAGGTCAAGGGGATCAAGTGTGGTTTCAAGAATACCTCCTGTGGGGATCAACTTGCCAAAGCAGTCCGTGAGGCATATGAGGCAGAGCAGGCACAGTAATTCTTTCTTTTGACATAACATAATAAGCCCGTTTCCGGATGATGAATCCGGAAACGGGCTTATTTTATGGTAACGGAAAATTCTTATAATATAGTGCGAATCAGGGGCAAAACGTTGGTTTCGCCCCTGATTATTTTCCTGCACCATCTTTTTAAGAATGCATATTTATTACTGTATTTCCTATCGAACGGTCTCCACCTTGATCATATTTGTCGTTCCGGAGATTCCAACCGGCACACCGGAGGTAATAACCGCCGTGTCACCACTCTTGATCACACCATGCACCTTGGCAACCTCGATCGCATGATCGAATAACTCAAATACATCATTCTTCTCCTCAACAAGGAACGGAGATACCCCCCACGACATATTCAGCTGACGGCAGACCTTCTCAGAGGTACTTCCTGCGATGATATCACATGCCGGACGATATCTTGAGATCATTCTGGCAGAACGACCGGACTTCGTGACCGTCACGATCGCACTCGCATTCAGATCGTATGCCGTTGTACAGGTTGCATGGCAGATCGCATCTGTCACGTCAGGATTCGCCTGTCTTGCCCGGCTGTAGAAACGCTTCTGGTAATCTACATCCTGCTCCGTTCTGCTTGCGATGCGCACCATCGTCTTGAGAGCCTCTACCGGGAACTTCCCGGCAGCTGTCTCACCGGAAAGCATGATCGCACTTGTGCCGTCATAAACCGCATTGGCAACATCCGCGGTCTCCGCTCTGGTCGCACGCGGATTCTTCATCATGGAATCAAGCATCTGTGTTGCAATGATAACCTGCTTGCCTGCCTCGTATACCTTATTGATGATCATTTTCTGTACGACCGGTACTTCCTCCTCTGGAAGCTCCACACCCATGTCGCCTCTGGCGATCATGATCGCATCGGATTCACGAATGATCTCATCGATATTGGCAACGCCCTCGGCATTCTCAATCTTGGCGATAATATTGATATCGGAGCCGCCATTGGCATCTAACAGATTACGAATCAGCTTGACATCAAATGCCGTACGGACAAAGGATGCCGCAATGAAATCGACATCATTCTTGATGCCAAACAAAATATCCGAACGGTCCTTCTCACTCAAGTACGGCAGGTTCACATGACCACCCGGAAGATTAACACCCTTATGGTCGGATACCACACCCTCATTCTTGACAACACATTCGATCGTATTCCTTACGATCGCAGTAACCTCCAGCTCGACCAGTCCGTCATCGATCAGAACCGGTGCGCCAACACTGACATCCTCGCAGAGATGATCATATGTCACACCAACGTGAGAATTGTCACCATCGACCTTCTCGCCGCAGACCAGTGTAAACTTCTGACCGCGCTTTAACAAAGTCTTACCTTCCTTAAAGGTATCCAGACGCACCTCCGGTCCCTTGGTATCCAAAAGGATTGCCACCGGCTTATCGCATTTCTTACGGATACGACGCAGTCTCTCCATACGCTTGCTGTGTTCCTCATGGGAGCCGTGGGAGAAGTTGAAACGTGCCACATTCATTCCCTCATTGATCAGCTGTTCAATGACTTCATCCGAGTCTGTCGATGGTCCAAGTGTGCATATAATCTTTGTTTTTCTCATACATTCTCTCTCCATTTCATTTAGATTTATCCGCCCTTATTATCTTACATTCTGAAACATGGGTCAATAGATTTTACATACCTTTTTCATAAGAAAATGTTATCATGTCAAACTTCGTTTCACCTTGCTCATACCACAAATTCACCGGCTCCTCTTTTCATTCGGATGCCACTGCGTTATACTAACGAAAACGGCGTCTTGGTGCGTCACAATTTGAAACCTATTTTCCAGAAAGGCGTAACAATGATAAGTATGAATTATAACGACACCCCTTCCTTTGAACGGCATTTAAAAACCGGCTATCTGAAAAGCAATTTTAAAATATTTCATCTGCAGGATAACACACGGAAGAATTTCACCTTTCATTATCATGATTTCAATAAGATCCTGATCCTTCTGCAGGGGGATGTCAGCTACACCATCGAGGGCAAGAGCTATGATCTGGAGCCGTTCGATGTTGTGCTTGTGCGCGCCGGTGAACTGCACCGCCCGGTCATACATTCAGATTCTACCTATGAACGGATCATTTTATACCTTTCTCCTGATTTTATTGCTCAATATGCCGGCAAAGACTATGCTCTGGATCAGTGCTTTGAGCTTGCTGCCAGAGCAAACGCCCATGTTCTGCGTATTCCTTATTTTAAGGGAAGTTCTATTTATCATACACTAAAGGCGCTGGAGGCTTCCTATGCGCACCCTGAGGAGTATGCACAGGAGCTTTCCCAGCGCCTGTTATTTTTACAGTTTATGATTTTTTTGAATCGTGCTGCTCTGTCCCATAATCTGGAATTTCTTGAGACAAGCACGTCAAACACCAAGATCCTTGACTGTCTGGAATATATCAACACGCATCTGCAGGAACCGGTCACTGCCGACACCCTTGCCGATAAGTTCTATGTGAGTAAATACTATCTGATGCATTCCTTCAAGCAGGAAACCGGTCGCAGCATCGGTTCTTATATCACAACGAAGCGGCTGCTGCTCGCCAGAGAATATATCAACGGCGGTATGCCCGCCACTCAGGCGTGCTACGAATGCGGTTTCCACAATTATTCTACGTTCTTCCGTGCCTGGAAGAAATGCTTCGGCAGTTCCCCAAAGCATTCCTGACCCCGCCCACAACAGCTTTCCTTACTCAGTATGGATCGCCGCCAGCGGACTCAGCTTCATGGCACGGCGTGCCGGAAAATATCCGGCAACCATTCCCATCAGGGTAGAAAATGCCACTGCTGCCAGTGCAAGCCACCATGGAATAACGGATATATTACCCTTCATGCCTCCCATCGACACCGCAAAATGATTGATCAGCGCCGAGACGCCACAGGTCAGTCCAAGTCCGACAATACCTCCGATCAGTCCGATAAATCCTGCTTCTGCCAGAAACAGCTTCTGGATATCACGCATGTCACAGCCAAGTACCTTCATAACACCGATTTCTTTCGTTCTCTCGTATGTTGACATCATCATTGTATTGGCAATACCGATCGCTGCTACCAGAAATGCCACCATACCGATTCCGCCCAGTACCAGCTCTACGATCTGCAGATTCTTCTGTGCAGAATCGAGCAGATCCTTGTTACTGCTGGCACTAAAGCCCATATCCTGAATATCCTTCATAACACTGTCTACATTGGATGCATCATCCACATCAACGACCAGAGTGCTATAAACCCACTCGTTCATCGGTTTGCCATTCGGCTTTGGCTGTCCCGGAATATTGCCCTTTCCAAAGTTCTTCGTCAGATAACTTTTCAGATCGTCGATATTCACTAACAGACTGTTACTGTAGGTATTGTACTCGTCAACACCTCCTGCAAGAATCCCTGCCACCTTGATCCGGAAGTTCAGCATAGAGTTATCCTCCACCGGTTTGGAATCTGCTGTGTCACCCCCTGAGCTGTCTGTACTGTCTCCATCTGAAGAGGTATCCCCTGTTGTATCATCTCCGGTATCCGTCTGTGCACCTGTATCCGTCGTGTCCGTCTGATCGTTATACACCTGCAGCTGTCTGATCTGTGTCATCAGATCAATATTCGGGAGCTCTCCGGTAGAGTAATAATCCACATACTGATCTCCCTGAACATATCCAAACCCGGTCAGGATCTGATTGCCTGCGATCACCTGAAGCGTACCGGTGCTTCCCTTCTGTGGGATATCTCCCTTCTCTAACTCCTGGGAATCAAGAATACTCTGATCTACACCGATCAGATTTCCATAACCGGAATAACGTCCGCTCTGCATATTGCCATCAAAGGAAAGCTGCGGAAGGACATTTTTGACATGCTCCATATCCTGAAACATCTGCATGTTTGTCTCTGTCAGCATCGTGGAGGTATCTGTCTGACTCGACGAGGAATCCATATCCCCGCCTCCGCCGCCGCTGATCATAATCTGTGTCACCGACCCCATACTTGCATACTCATCCATGATCATCTGCTTCATACCAAATGCCAGAGAGAGCATCGCCACGATGGAAGTCGTTCCGATCAGTACGCCGAGCACCGTAAGAACCGTTCGCAGCTTTCTGCGCCACAGATTTCCCAGGCTCATGGTCATAAGATCATAGAAGCTCATCGTCCATCAACTCCTCTTCTTTTTTCTTGCGTCTTTTCTTCACGATCACCCGAACAATGACGATAATCACAATAACTGCCGCCACGCCAATGGCAATCTTTGCAGCAAGCGGAAGCCCCTTCTTTGCCTGTACATCCCCTGTATCCCCTGCCGGAATATCTGCATCGTCCATCTCTTCAGTTACATATACATTTGTCTTTTCGGTATATTTCTTCGTCTCACCGGAAGCATTCTCATACTTTACGATGATCGTGCATGTGCCGTCACTGTCATCCGCGGTTGCCTGATCACCATTCAGCGTCACGGTAGCATAACCGGTTGCTCCGGCTGCAATGTTTCCAACAAAGGATTTCTCACAGGAGATTTCCTTTCCTTTACAGATTACAGATACATTGTTCAGCGCACTTCCGCCAAGGTTATTGATAGAGAAGGACAGATCTCCTGTGCCGCCTACACTGAGCATATCCGGCGGAACCACATCTGTCAGACTGATACGATCCTTCTGTACGACAGGGATAGAAACATGATCCTCTGCATTATAGCCGTTTGCTCTGCCATCTTCATACTCTGTCTTTACGGTTACCTGATAAGACTTGGAGCTTAAGCCGGCTGCCGCCTTCATCCAGAAGGAAACCTTTGCCGCAGACTTGGCGGCGATGCTGTCCAGATATGCTGTACTTGCACCACTCAGTGGCAGAAACTCGCCGTTCTCCGTAGACATAGTCAGCTTGATATTATGTACTGCCTGGCTTGCATTGTTACGAAGCTCTAATGTCAGAAGAAACTTTCCGTTTGGACGCACCTGTTTCACATCCGTCGTAAAACCGGATACCATCACGCGGGGTGTGCTCTTCTTACCTTTGTCGGCTTTGTTCTTCTGTGTCTTTCCCTTCAGCTCTATATTGACGGTCTTATCCTCGGTCACTGCCTGACCGTTCTTCAGATAACCGATCCGGAATACCACACCCTGATATCCTGTGGATACGTTATTCTTCACCTTGAAATTGTAGCTGCAGGATAAATTCCTCGTGCCTGCAGAACGGATCACCTTATAAGCGTCGGTGGTACTTGCAAACGGGAAGTTGTTGTCGATCACCGGAACAACGCTCTTGATCGCATATTTCTTACTGCTTGCCACAAACGATACCGCACAGCTTCCTCCGTAAACACCATATGGAGTATTGCGCATTTTCAGGGAAATGTCTGCATCCTTCGCATCCTGTTTCACATCCGGCTTCTCGGTTGCTTTTGGTTTTCCTGTCAGCTTGACGCTGATATTTTTATTGAGGCTGTACTCACTGTCATACGCTGTCTGACTTCCGTCGACAGCCTTTCTGGTATACACTACCGTAAAGCCAGCCATATAATATGCCGTGTCCAGATTATCCTTTGCCCGGAAGGTATAGCTGCAGCTGACTGAATTGCCGCTGCCGTTTGTCACACGGTACGCTTCGTTGTCCATAACAAACGGAAAGCTGTCATTTAATACCGGATATATCTTCTCAATATTCTCTATGTCATAGTGCTTTTTGCTGTTCCTGTTACCGGTCACGGTAAAGGATACATTCACCTTACCGCCTGCCTTACTGCCGGATACGCTTACATTGGAAAAGCTGATGTCTGCCGCATTGCCGTTTATAACCTCGCTCTGCATACCGTCATCACCCACCAGACTACCGGTGTTTCCCTGTTCATCCCCCTCACCTGCAGCCCACGCTGTTTTCAGATTCTGTCCGGGCACCACGCTCGTCACCATTGCCAGGCTAAGAAGCACTGCCAGTAATAATTTTTTCTTTTTCAAAATGTTATCCTCCATTTTCTGGATCGTTCAGATTCCCCTTTTCATCAATCCTGTACATTCTCGACGATCTTGCCATCCTTGATCCTAATCTGTCTGTCGGCAAGTGCCGCCAGATCATTGTCATGTGTAACCATAACAAGAGTTTTGTTGTGTTCGCTGAGCACATGGCGCATCAGCTCCATCATCTCTGCCGATGTCTTGGAATCCAGATTTCCTGTCGGCTCATCCGCAAATACAATGCTCGGATTAAGCACCAGTGCTCTTGCCATACCGACACGCTGCTGCTGTCCGCCGGACATCTGGTTCGGCTTATGCAGACGGTACTTCTTCAGTCCGACCAGATCGATCATCTTTCCGGCACGCTTCATGCGGACGCTTTTGGAAACGCCACGAAATACCAGCGGTAATGCCACATTCTCGACCGCGTTCATGGTCGGGATCAGATTGAAGGACTGAAAAATAAATCCAATCTTCTCCCTGCGAAACTGTACGAGTCTGTTCTCCTTGTACTTGTCGATCCGCTCACCTGCCACCATGATCTGACCTTTGGTAGGCTTCTCCAGTCCTGCAAGCATATTCAGCAATGTAGACTTACCGGAGCCCGATGCACCGACAATGGCACAAAACTCTCCCTCATACACCTGGAAACTTACACCATTCAGCGCACGCACCTCATTCTTGCCGATCGGATAGATCTTATACAGGTCTTTGACATCAATAACGCACTTGCGCGGTTCCCCTTTATTTTCTGTTTCCGGTTTCTCCAAGGTTCCCCCTCCTTTCCCAAAACTGTGCATGTATTACTCCATAAGCTTCCTGATAATACATACTGTACGCTTAGAGTACCATACAATCGTTTCAATATCTTTAAATAATTCTTAAATTTTGACACAATTCTGACAAATTTTCGCCTTTTTTTCTTTTTAACGTATGTCAAATCATAAAAACCCGGTATTCCGAAAAGAACTTTTCCTTTCAAAATACCGGGTTTTGTTAGTGTGATCACTGTATATGAAACACCTGTGCCGTCACAATATTAGTTGTCTGCTTCCTCCGTAAACGGTGTACCGTCTGCATTGTATGCAGCGTCGCAGATCTCAACCTTGACGAAATCAACGCCAAGGTAATTATTCGTAGTAAGAAGAAGTACCGGATATGCCTCCAGCGCATTCTTATCAAGATTTAATACCTTACCGATCCATGCGGTATCTGCTAATACCATATTTCCATCGGCATCTCTCTTCACGATTGCACGCTCTTTGTCATCTGTCTTAACCTTGCCATTCTCATCGGTCTCATAGATAACCTGTGCAAAGTCCTTCTCATAACGCCATGCCGCACCGTTCTCATTGACAATGATCGACGGATCGGTGTAAACAAGCTGAAGGTCTGCAGACTGGCTGATATCGTCATTGTGCATGGTGATACGCACGCATGGCTTCTCAATCTTGCTCCAGTCACTCAACTGGTAATGTGCATGCCACCATTCCTTTGAGCATGATGTTTCCAGGGTAAGTCCCTCAAATTTATCATTGATGGTCGTGGTTCCCGCATTCCAGTAGCCTCCGACCTCCTGACCGTTATACTGTCCGATAAACTGTTCTCCGAATACGCCGCGGATCTCATTAAGATCAACAGAAGCAGAGGTGGTTGTATTTCTCATAAAATCACCGTCCCAGGTTGCAACAACAAGTGGATCCTGATTGGCAGATACCGGATTCTCCGGGATACCTGTGTGTGTTGTAAGCTTCAGTGCATCGGCTGAGATGCTCGGAGTCGATCCTGTGATCTCTGCAAATACCTGTCCAATATCATCATAGACAAAATATGCCTTTTTCTTATTGCCGGTACCGGAGCGGTCTACATATGTTCCCTCATCCCACATAACCGGAACCATGCCATACTGCCGGCAGCTCTTGAAGAACTGGCGGAAATAATCTGCAATGCCGTCTTTGTTGACAGATACAACACCAAACTCACCAAAGATCACGCCGTATCCCTTCTCGGTAAAAGCGGTATTGACTGCATCGAAATCCTCCTGCATTGCCGCATAATCTTCCTCAGAGCCCCAGGTATCCTTGAAATTAGAGGTTCCCTTTGGTGTCTCATAGCTTGAGGAAGAGGACTTTGCAATTCCCCATCCGAGAGGATCATAGTAATGAATGGAAACAAACAGTTTGCTGATTCCGTTGTCGTTAACATCCTCCGGCATTGTGAAGGTTAATTTGTCGTTATTTTTCTTAACCTTATCGGAATACTTGTCTCCACAGGTCTGATGCAGGTTTGTGTCATAACCCGGGATCAGAAGGAAACGATCGTAATTGTTGTTGGTCGTTCCGTCCATATTAATACCGCACTCGCGGATAATGTTGACGAAGGTCTGGTTGATCTTATTTGCAACCTCGTAGGTCTCCTCAAGTGTGAGTGTACCGGTCTGCTTGCTTCCGCCGGTCCAGTCATCATTGAGACGTTCGCCCAATTCCTCATTGCCGCCCTCGAAGATCACATGATCAGAATACTCCTGATAGCGGTTTGCGATCTGTGTCCACATGTCCTCGTATTTCTTCCATGCCTCTGCGCGGACTGCCGGATCCTTATCTCCGAACATGCCCCACCAGCCGTTGTCCCAATGGATATTGATGATGACATACATCTCATTGTTGAGACAGTAGTTCATAACCTCCTCAACACGGTTAAAGTATGCATCGTTGATCTTATAATAATTGCTTCCGTCCGGCTGCTTGACTACCTGCATCATATTGGTCCAGGCGATCGGAATACGGACGGTGTTGATGCCGTATGTTTTCAGTCCGTCGAAAAGCTTCTGTGTGGATACTACATTATCTGCATTGGTCTCGTAGCCGGTTACCCACTGCTCGTCCGTCAGCTTTGCCTGCTCCTCAGCAGAAAGAGCGGTGCAGCTCTTTGCAAGCGTCTGCTCCAGAGAGTTTCCGACATTCCAGCCAAGCCCCATGACAGGTGTGATATCCTGCGCAGTAAGATTTCTTCTCATGAGACCATTATCCTTTGTGGTAATGCCGTTGGCAGATGTATGCTCGTCCGTCAGATTGGACTCATTCACTCCATAGGAAGGACCCGGTGTTCTCGACTGAAGCGGTGCCTTTGTCGGAACAGGAGTCACAACCGGTGCAGTGGAAGCGGACGGTGCCACAGTCGGTGCAGCCGGGGCAGGTGCAGATGCTGCCGGAGCCTGCGTCGCCGGAGCCTGTGTCGCAGCGTTTTTCGCTGCTTTCACGGTTACTTTTACCTGAAAATTCTTTGTAATCTTCTTTTTGCCCTTTTTGTAAACAACCCGGGCAGTGACTGTCGTCTTTCCTGCCTTCACGCCCTTGATCTTGCCGTTCTTAACAGTGGCAATCTTCGCGTTTTTCGTCTTCCAGGTGATCTTCGCCTTGGAAGGCTTGTTCTTAATTGTTACCGTGGCTGACTTTCCAGCCGTAACGGTAACTGATTTCTTGCTGATCTTCGGTGCCTTAGCTGCCTGTGCGCCTGAGTTCCCCATCAGGGATATAAGCATCGCCAGAACTAAAGCGAAGGAAAACCATTTCCCCATAAATCGCTTCTTCATAGTTACCTCCTTCATAATGATTCGATTTGCACTACATATGTAATTATACCAAACTAACCGAAATATTCCTAGATGCTTTGTCATTTTTCTGACAAAAAATTGAGCCGGATCTGCCATAATTTTGTCCGAAAAATGACTTATCTGCCTGTTAGGATATGCAATATCAAAAAGAAATTGGAGGGATTCAAATGAAGAAAAAAGTAATTGCAATGATGTTAAGTGCCGCACTGGTTATCTCCGGTGCAGGGATCAGCAGCCTGCCAAACCAGACAGCCGCAGAAAATAGTGGTTCTACAGTTGTAGCAAGCATTACCTCCGGCAGTGGTATTGACACTCCTGATGTCACCGATGCACCGCAGGAAACATCCGAAGCCACCAAGACACCGGATGTCACAGACACACCCGAGGAGACAAAGACGCCGGAAAGTACCGCAACAACACAGCCGCCCAAGATCACACCGGCTGCAACAGCAACTCCGCCGGCAGTTGTAACAACCACAACGCCGGCAGGTATCACAACAAATGCAGCATTAAAGGTTGGTGATCGTTTCACAACAGGTAACTACATCTACAGTGTTACCGCTGTCGCAGACGGAACCGCCAAAGCAACGGTTAAAGTCCGTGGACTTAGTGCAGAAGGCAAGCTTAAAACCAGCCTTACAATTCCTGCAAGTGTTACATGGCAGGGTACCAGCTACCTCGTTACAGGAATCAACGAAAAATCCTTTAAAAACAACAGGGCTCTGACTTCCGTCAAAGTTGGCAAAAATGTCACCTACATCGGAAAATATGCCTTCCAGGGGATGACATCCTTAACCTCCGTCACAATCGGAAGCGGTGTAACAACAATCAAAAAATATGCCTTTGCCGGATGTTCTGCTCTGCGCAAGGTTACGATTCCTGCCAAAACAACATTTATCGGCGAAAAGGCATTCCAAAACTGCAAGAAATTAAAAGCCGTTATCATCAACTCCAAAAAGATCACAAAGATCAACAGTAACGCATTCCGCTATGTCAAGAGTGGCTGCTACGTTGTTGTTCCATCCGGCAAGAAATCCGCTTACCGCTCCCTTCTTGTCAAAGCAAAAGCTTCCAAGCTTAAGATTTATGTATACTAGTCTGATACATACCAATCAAACCGGTTGTCTTCATGGATAGTTAAATGATACAAGCCCCGCAGACCGGTGACACATTCTGTCACCGGTCTGCGGGGCCTTTTATATACATTAAAGTTCTGCTTTCTCTGTCCGCGAAACAGACATGATAGCGACTTATGACGTCCGTGTCGTCCGTCTTCTTGCCTTGACCATATAAAGAAGCTTATCTGCCTCTGTCACCATCTCCTCAAGAGAATTGATCTCACTGGCACGGCGTACATAATATCCACAGCTGCACGCAACCTGATACGGCCACTGATTCCGGCTGTTATACTCATCAAGACAATCCTCCACTCTGCGGATAAATGATCTTGCATCACTTTCCTTTTCGGCAATTCCAAATACCAGAAATTCATCGCCACCGCTTCGTATACAGACCTCTCTGCGCTCTGATGCCTGACGCATCGCATTGGCAATCTGTACAATGGCATTGTCTCCTGCATCATGACCATAGGTATCATTGATCCGTTTCAAACCATCCAGATCCATCTCAATGCACATAATATGCTTCCCATCGCGTTTTGCTACCTGCAGGATCTTCTCCACATAACGTCTCATGCCAAAACGATTATAAAGCTTGGTCAACTCGTCACGCACATACATGCTGTCCAGCTTTTCTACCAGAGAATCCTTCTCCTTCAACAGACACAGATCAATAATCGAGCTGTTCATAACCGTCAACATTGCATATACCATAGGTGTTTCCTGCATACAATAATCCGTCGATATCCACAGATAACCAACTGTACGCTGATTCAGATACAATGGTACAAAAACATCATGTGCCGGTTCTTCCCCCTGCAACGGAATATCCGGAAGTATATCAGGATAAAACACAGGTTCCATCAAAAGCGGTTCTCCCCGTCTGCAGGTTACGAGAGTCATATTCTGTGAATACCCATGGATCCGTTTGCTTCTGCCACCACCCTGATCAATAATATCATCGCAAAGACAGAAACGAAATTCCTTCCATCCAAAGAAATCCAGATAATCACAAATGACCTCAAGCACTTCCTCCACAGACTCCTTCGGCGAAACATCCCGCCAGAATTCGGTCAGATGATGGATAAACAAATCCCTGCGCACAATGTCCTTTAATTTCTCCTGATTAATCCTGTTCAGATCCAGCTTCGTGTGTTCTACACAGCCACAACTCTGATTCAGTACCAGATGTGCCGGCACCAGACTTCTCTGTGGAACCTGTTCTCCTCGCCAGAGTGCCTCCAGAAGCCTTACCGCCTCCACGCCGGACTTACGCAGGGAACGTTCCACAGAAGAAATGGAAGGCTGATACTCCGAGGCTTCCTTCGTGTGATCAAAGCCTGTGACGATCACATCCTCCGGCACCTGATATTCATTGTCATTGAGATACTTAATGATAAACATCGCCATGGTATCGTTGGCACACACAATCGCATCCGGCATCGGATGCGCTTCCAGATACTCCTGTATCACATCCACCGCCTGCATATAGAACTGTCCATAGCCGACATGATCCCGCTGAAACTCAATTCCTTCCTCCTCCAGAGCACTGCGGTATGCCGCCTCTCTCTCCTCGGATTCTGTGTTGCCCTTAAATCCGGACATAAAATAGATATCGCGGCAATCATGCTCACGGATCAGATGCAGCACCATTTCCTTCATACCGATCGTATCATTATATCCGATCTGGTAACAGCCATCGTACACATCATTGACATTGATCACCGGCACATCTGCTTCTGCTGCACGGCGAATGATCTCTCTTGTCACATCCGGACGCAATACCTCTCCCAGAATGACCACACCGTCAAAAATATGATAATCCGGAAGCTGATAGATCGCACCCTCGCCCTTGGCGACATCATCCGATACACATCCCTGCTCATACGACGGCTTTTTCATCAGACTGTGATACATCAATATATTGTAGTCCTTCACCTGTGCTTCCCCAATTAAGGCATTGGCGATCAAGCCCTCCTGAAGAACGTCATCTCCCTCCAAAAATACCCCTATTGTTTTACGTTTTTCCATTCATAATCTCCATTTCCCGCTACAGCACCATCACAGTCCCCTCACGATCAAAAATACAATTACTGCAATAATCAATATTATAACGCATATTCCACAGACTGCAAGACATCTTTGGCGCTGCTTCTTGCAGACATATATCTGCTCCAGCTTCCGGCTCATATTGTCCGGCTGTAAGCTCTCCGGCACATCGATATTTTCACCGGCAGCCAGGATCATTTCCTCGACCTCTTTTAATGACTGCTCCTCAACAAGCGACTCACTTCCCGAGCGGTATTCCATATGATATTTCTTCGGGAGCACGCCCTGAATCCGATGGGATGCCAGTCTTTCCAGTCCGTTTTGCTCTTCCATGATCACGACGCCTCCTTTCACTCATCCAGCTTTTTCTTCATTTTAGCCAACGCCCGCCGATACTTTGACCGCAGTGTACCGGAGCCAATCCCCAGACTCTGTGCGATCTCATCTCCCCGGTATCCGCCAAAAAGGAACGAATTGACAATATAGCGTTCTTCCTCCGACAACGTCTCAAAGGCCTGCCGGATCCACTCACGGTCCGTTGCCTCCTTCTCCATATCCCGACCGTCACTGACCCCGGAAAACACATCCTTCTGTTCCTCCCCCGGAAAGTCCAGGTTATGACGGCGGTTGCGCTCCGCGTAGGACTTTCTCCGCTTCTTGCATTGGTTGGACAATATCTTAAACAACCATTGGCGAAAGCGATATACATCCCGAAGCTTTCCGATCGATTCGAATGCCGCTACGATCGTGTCGGAAACCACATCCTCCGCATCCTGTGGATGGCGAAGCATATAGGATGCATACGCATATAATTCATGATAAAAGAGCTCATATAATTCCATAAAAGCTTCCCGACTGCCTCTTTTGGCCTGTCGCACCATATCTGCCAGTTTTTCCTCTGCTGCATCCCCTGCAGGTTTCACGTTACCGCCTCCTCCCCGTATGGTATTTATATCGGACAATGGCAGGACGTTATTTAATAAGTCCTGCCATTTTAATAATGTTCGGTTCCAAAGGTATTCCCCTGCGGCTAAAACTGTGCGGTGCCGCTGCCCTCTGTATTATTTTAATTTCATTGTTTTTTTCACAAAGCCGGTTTTTGCCGTAAAAAGCTTTTTATAAGCCTTTTTCTTTGCTTTTGGACACGTAATCTGTGCTCCCTTTGCAATTCCTTTGATCGCATTTTTGCCGACCTTCTTTAGCTGTGTTGATTTGATCACAATATTTTTCAGGTTCTTGCAGCCGGAGAATGCATTGTCTCCGATCGTGGTTACATTCTTTCCGATCATTACCTTTTTCAGCTTGCCCAGACCCTTAAATGTTCCCTTTTCTACCGCTGTGATCTTCAGTGTTTTGCCGTTGATCTTCTCGGCATCCTTGATCGTCACAGATGTCTTATTCTTGAGAAAAGCGTTGTTCTTCGCCAGATAACACAGACTGTTATCTTTGCTTAACCGGTAAATACCGGCTTTCGTCTGATACTTTGTCTCTGTCACCTTACCCTTTGCATCCGTAGTCCGGATCACAACCGTGCCATCCTTTAATGTCTCTTTACTCTCACCAGCCTGCGCATTACTACCGGTATCGGACGGATTCTGCGTTGATACCGGAGACGCTGTCTGCTGTGCCGGAACCTGGCTTGGTGCTGCAGACGGAGCCGGTGTTGGTACGGTGGACGGGTCATTCGTCGGCTCCGGTGATGTACTCGGCTTTGATGATGGACTAACATCAACGGGATCTCCGTAATAATTACGGACATATTTTACAATCTTCGGGATCTGATTGCTTCTTCCATTCAAAAACTCACGGATTGCCTGAAGTGATCCATATGTATTCCAACCGTCTCCATTGATCGCCTTGTCTGCCGTCATGCCATTAAAGGTATTGAAACGCTCGAAGAACTGATCCAGAATCGGCTGATACATTCCCTTAAACTGATCGAGCCTTGTTGTCGCACGGTTCTTTTCAAACATGCCATTGGTAAAACTCTCAAGACGTGCGATGAACTTGTCCCGGAAATTCTTATTCGTCATCATCAGTGCAAAGCTTCTGACATGAGGTTTATCATGGTTAACCGATTTCTCGTCTGCCGTTCCTGTTTTTAACAGCTTGGAATTCCTGATCGTGTTTTCCGATGCATCACCGGAACCGCTTATGCCGCCAAACTCAACATCATATACCATAAAACGCCATTTGCCGTCCGCATATGGATTGGTATCATCCTTAGCCGTTGTCTTCCACATCGACCAGTTCTTTCCCGGCCAGTCCCATTTATTATTGATCCATACTTCTGTCGCAAAATAATCAATCATGGAATCCTCATCAACCATCGCCGCAAATTCATCATAATCGGACTGATTCTCCAGACTGGAATGTGTGCTCATAAAACTCTCAAGATCCTTAAAATAATAATCCTCATCCTTCACTCCCTCCGGAAGTTCGCCCTCATCCAGCTTATAGCCAAGTGGCTGGATTGCTTCTGCATCACCTTTATAGATCACAACGTTATCTTTATTGACACCATGCTTGTTTTCCATATAGGCACCACAGAAATCATCCTGTAGTACATAAACACCCCAGTACTCGCCATTCAGATAAACCACACACGGACGGGCACTCTGATTATCACAGTTTAACTCCTCCAGCAATGACTGCCAGTAAGAATCGGAACATTTTGTCGTAAATGCACAGTTACCGCCGTTACGAAGAACGATCTTTTTGTACTTGTCGATCACATTTCCTTCATCATCCTTCGCATTGTCCCAGAAAGCATACTTGAAGTTCTTTGGACCATAATCCTGTCTTGCATAGAGACGAAAACTCTTCTGGTAATCAGAACGGGAATAGTTACCCTGAATACGGATACCACAATCCTGCTGAAGCTGGCACTTTGTATCAGTTCCGTTGCTCTCAAAATAATCGATATGGGTGCTGCGCTCCCAGCCCTTACCCTTCTGCTTATAATTAGCATCCAGCTTCCGGCAAAGATCGGATGCGTCCCAGTCAACCTTACCGCCTCCGTCAAGATACTCCTTAAGTGCCTTGTCAAAAGTATCTCCCTTTACATAGATGCCCTTGGCAGAATCAAACAGATCATCTGCGTCCATGCTGATCGACATCACCGCCAGATCCTTGCCGGCTGCCTTGCAGCTCTCACTGATACCATCAATATGCTCTGCCATATCACCCACAAAATAGGTGTTGGTCACAACATCAGAATAGGTACCATCCTCATGCTGTGCTGCCGCCTTGATCACAGTACATTTGTCAACCTTGGACTTGTCCGGTGCAGATATTGTGCTGACAAAGCTCTTCTGATCAGAGCTTCCCTTTACATTCACTGCATCAAACAAAATCGGATCGATCGCTGACAGTACATTCTCATCGTTCTTGCGGTCGGTAATCGAAATACCGCTGTCCGCATAAGCAATCCTTGCCGTATTGTCCGGATCAGACGGATCACTGCCATCGGTTGTGTAATAGATCGCGGTATCCGTGTCTGCCCCCTGAAGCTTCAACGAAAAAGCATCCTTATAAGTTCCGCTTGCCTCGGAAAATGTCACCGGCGCTTTCGATGCCTTTTTGAGGCTGTCCGCCGCCTGTACGCTCTGCGCCTTACCACCGGTCTGTGCTGTTGTTACTTTCTGTACGCTCTGTGCCTTGTCCGTCTGCGCCGCCGTCACTGCATTGGCAGGAAGCAGGCTTACTGTCATACTGACTGCCGCAAGCACTGCAAGCAGTCGATTTCCTGTTTTTCTCATAGTTGCCCTCCAATCTTTTTCAGATTTCTCATTTTTTCTGAGAAACGTTGCATCGTCCGCTCCCACGTTTGTAGATTTATTTTACCACCTGCCCCTCCCGGATGGATACCTGCATTTTCCTACAGATTTACCTTATTTATTGGATGGAACATCAAAAAAGGATGCCACCATTCGATGACATCCTTTCTATTTAAAACAGATTTATTCTATTATTACAGTCTTTTCATCAACTGCTCGCGCTGCTCTTCAAAGCCAGGCTTTCCAAGAAGTGCAAACATGTTCTTCTTGTAGCTTTCCACACCAGGCTGGTTGAATGGATTAACACCAAGAATATAACCACTCAGACCACAAGCGAACTCATAGAAGTAGAACAGCTGTCCGAGATAGAACTCGTTCTGCTCCGGTACCTTTACAACAAGGTTTGGCACATTGCCATCGGTATGTGCAAGCTGTGTACCCTTCATTGCACTCTTATTGATGAAATCAAGTGTCTTCCCTGCCAGATAGTTCAGACCATCCAGATCAACCTCTTCCTTCTGGATCGTCAGATCAAATGCAGGCTTCTCTAACTCCATAACAGTCTCGAACATCAGACGACTTCCGTCCTGAATGAACTGACCCATGGAATGAAGATCTGTTGTAAGATCAACAGATGCCGGGAACAGACCCTTCTGATCCTTTCCTTCACTCTCACCGAAGAGCTGTTTCCACCACTCAGCGACATAGTGGAAGATCGGCTCATAGTTACAAAGGATCTCAACAGACTTACCCTTACGGAGAAGAATGTTTCGAACTGCAGCATACTTCATGGAATCATTCTCTGCGAAGTCCTTATTCAGACATACCTCACGCATGGAAGCAGCACCTTCCATAAGCTTTGTGATATCAGCACCGCTGACAGCGATTGGAAGAAGACCTACTGCTGTCAGTACAGAGAAACGTCCTCCTACATCATCCGGAACAACGAAGGTCTCATAGCCTTCCTCTGTTGCAAGACTCTTAAGTGCTCCCTTTGCTTTATCGGTTGTTGCATAAATTCTCTTGGCAGCCTCTTCCTTGCCATACTTCTTCTCAAGCATTTCCTTGAAGATACGGAATGCTACAGCCGGCTCTGTTGTTGTACCGGACTTACTGATAATATTTACAGAGAAATCGCGGTCACCAATGACATCGATCAACTGAGACAGGTATGTACCGCTCAGGTTGTTACCACAGTAATAGATCTCCGGGGTCTTGCGGATCTCTTTGGATACGTTATTATAAAAGCTGTGGCGTAAGAACTCGATCGCAGCTCTTGCTCCAAGATAAGAACCACCGATACCGATCACAAGAAGTACCTCGGAATCAGACTGGATCTTCTGTGCTGCCTTCTGGATTCTCGCAAACTCTTCCTTGTCATAATCAACCGGAAGGTCGATCCATCCAAGGAAATCATTACCTGCGCCACTCTTCCCTACTAATACATCTTTTGCGTCTTTCGTGATCTTCTCCATTGCCTTCATCTCATCCTCTGAGATTACACCGGCAGTCAGAGAATAATCAAACTTTACCTGTTCAGCCATTTCTCTCTTTCCTCCATTCGTTACTAAGGTTTACACCGTGTTTCATTCTACTCGTTTCGCTTCCGCAAATCAAGTCTCTTTGGCAAATTTAGAGTTTTTTAATAGCTTAAATCCTAGGAATTGCCGGATTCTCTCTCCAAATTGCCAAACTTTGTATATTGAGCAAGCCATGCCAGCTCTACTGTGCCGGTAGGACCACTTCTCTGTTTTGCAATAATAAGCTCCGCCTGCCCCTTTTTCTCGGAATCAGGTTTGTAATATTCCTCGCGGTACAAGAACATAACCATATCCGCATCCTGCTCGATCGCTCCGGACTCACGCAGGTCGGAAAGCATCGGCTTCTTATCCGGACGCTGTTCTACCGCACGGGAAAGCTGTGACAATGCGATCACCGGCACATTCAAGTCTCTCGCCATGACCTTTAGGGCACGGGAAATGTCTGATATCTCCTGCTGTCGGCTGTCACCGCGGCGCTTTCCACCACCACTCATCAGCTGTAAGTAATCGATAATGACAAGATCCAGTCCCTTCTCCATCTTGAGACGACGGCATTTGGAGTGGATCTCTGATGCCGTAATACCGGAACTGTCGTCAATGACCAGATTGGAATTGCCGAGCCGGCGTACGCTGTCGACCAGTTTACCCCAGTCCTCATCCTCCAGATTACCGGTTCGGATTCTCTGGGAATCTACCTTGGAGTTCATGGAAAGCATACGCTTGACCAGCTGCTCCTTACTCATCTCGAGACTGAACATTGCGATCGTACTCTGACTGTGAAGTGCGATATACTCCGCCAGATTCAGCACAAACGCCGTCTTACCCATGGCAGGTCTTGCCGCGATCAGGATCAGATCCGACGGCTGCAGACCTGCAGTCTTATAATCAAGATCCCGAAATCCTGTCTGAAGACCTGTAATATGTCCCTGCTGCTTTGCCGCAGTCTCAATGCTGTCAAGTGTCCGCAATACTACATCGCGGATATTTTCAAATTCACCGGAATTACGTCTCTGCACAACGTCATAGACCTTCTTCTCGGCATCCTCAAGGATATCCTCCAGCGGATTCTTGTCCAGATAACAGTTGCCGGTAATCGACTCCGTCACCTTGATCAGACTCCGCAGCACGGACTTCTCCTGCACGATCTTCACATAATAACGGATATTCGCCGATGTCGGCACGCTGTTGATCAGATCTCCAATATATTCTACACTTGTAAGCTCTGGTGGAATCTCCATTTCACGCAGCTTATTCTGTATGGTGACAAGATCGGTTCCAACTCCCTGCTGATGCATTTCCACCAATGCCGAAAAGATCACGCCATACTGTCCATTATAAAAGTCTTCCCCCTGTAACTGCTCTGAGGCAATCTGCACTGCATCCTGATCCATCATCATGGAGCCGATAACCGCACGCTCTGCCTCATCGTTGTGGGGCGGAATCCTTTTGAATACCGCTTCATCCATTGTCTGTCCCCCGTTCACTTACAGTCGCAGACTTACCGTCCGCCACTACTTTGTCTCCTGTACGATCACCTTCAGACTTCCCATAACCTTTGGATGAAGCTTGATCGGGAGATCAAAGATCCCCGGACTTTTGATCGGCTCCGGAAGAACCATTTTCTTTTTATCCAGTTCATATCCAAGCTGTTCTTTGGCAGCCGCAGCAAGCTCCTTGGTAGATACCGAACCAAAGCTTCGTCCGCCGCTTCCCGTCTTAATGGAAACGGTGATGGATTTCTCTTTGAGTTCCTCCGCAAATGCCTTTGCGTCATCTAACTTCTCCTGTGCCACCTTTTCCTCATGCTTCTTCTGAAGCTTAAGATCATTTTTATTCTGTGCGGTAGCTTCGATTCCAAGCTTTTTCTTGAAGAGGAAATTCTTGGCATAGCCATCGCTGACATTGACAAGCTCTCCCTTCTTTCCTAATGTCTTTACATCTGCTAATAAGATTACTTCCATCGCTGTTACCTCCTATTGTGTAATATCTCCATCCTCGATCATCTTGTCGATCATGGTGCGAAGCTTCTCCTCTGCCTCGGAAACCGTACAGTCCTTAAGCTGCGCTCCTGCCATATTGATGTGACCACCGCCACCAAGCTTTTCCATCATGACCTGTACATTTACCTCATCGATCGATCTGGCACTGATATATATCTTATCATTATAATTTGTTAATACAAACGATGCCTTTACACCGCTGATATCCAGAAGCTCATTGGCAATCTTGGCAGCAAGCACGGTCGGACTGTCCGTCCCCTCGGCTTTGCTCTCCGTAATTGCATAGCTGTCCAGATAGAGATTGGTTGCCTCGATCGCAGCCGCCTTGATCCGGTACTCATCCATATTCTCACGGAATGCCTTACGAAGTCTGATCACATCCACACCGTTGCGGCGCAGATATGCCATTGCCTCAAAGGTACGCACGCCTGTCTTATCCGTGAAATTGTTCGTATCGATCATAATACCGGCATACAGTGCCTCTGCCTCCGCCGGCTTCAGCTTCAATCCATTGCCGATATACTGTGAAATCTCCGATACCATCTCACTCGCAGAGGATGCATACGGTTCAATATAGAATAACACAGCCTGCGAAATCGCATCGCCCGCCTGACGGTGATGATCGATGACCACAACCGACTGTGCCTGTTCTACAAGCTCCGGACACTCTGTGTAATCTGCCTTATTGACATCCACGATGACGAGAAGCGCATTCTCATCCACAAGCTTCCCGGCTTCCTCCCGGTTGACGATCATTCCATCCTCATAGTCACCGCTGTAGAAACGGTCACAAAGCGGACGTACCGACGGACTACACTGGTCTAACACTACATAAGCCTTGCGCTCCAGCGTCTTGGCAATCCGGTAAACTCCTACGGACGCACCAAACGAATCGGCATCGCCGATGGAATGTCCCATCACGACAACACGTTCCTTGCTCTCGATAAGCTCCTTTAATGCATGTGCCTTCACACGCGCCTTTACACGCGTATTACGCTCTGCGGAAACCCTCTTGCCTCCGTAGAACTCCTCGCTCTCACTTCCCTTGATGATCGCCTGGTCACCGCCGCGTCCTAATGCAAGATCGATTGCTGCCCGGGCATTGTTATAAAGCTCTGTATATGTCTCTGACTCTGCGCCGATACCAATACTGATCGTACAGGTCTGATCATTGCCAATGTTGATTGCACGAACCTCTTCGAGAATGGAGAATCTCGTCTCCTTCAGATCCTTCAGATGCTCCTGTTTAAAGACAAACAGAAACTTATCCTTCTCTAACTTCTTGGAGATTGCATCAATCCCCTGCATATACTTGTTGATCTTACGATCGATCAACGCCATCAGAAGTGACTGGCGCACCTCATCAATGCTTGCCACGGTCTCCTCATAGTTATCAATATACAAAAGACCTACCGTCAGCTTCTCTGCTGCGATCGTCTCCTCTAACTGCACCATCTCTGTCTCATCGTATAAAAACATCACAATGATACTCTGATCATCAATAAACTGATCTAACTCCAGACCATCCGATAAGTCATCTACCAGCGCAGCATCAATCTGACGCAGCACGGCACGGAACGTCTTATCCTCTCTGGTCACCCGCAGGACCACATCGCCCTGTGCCGCCTCCGGCAGCCGGTCCAGTGTGATCTCCGGGAAGATATTGGCAATATTACGTCTGGCTGCCTTCTTATTAACAGCAACGTCCAAAAACTCGTCATTACCCCACAGAAGGTGTCCCTCTACATTCAGAACAGCAAAAGGAACCGCCATTTCCTTCATCATCTTCATCTGAAGCCGTCCATAACTCTGTGCAAACCGGATCAGATCCTGCTTAAGCTTCTTTCTTCCGGACAGACGCAGCATCATGGCAACGACAAAATAAGCCAGCGTGTAGCCTGCCACACAATATCCGGCTTTTCGATCAACCACATATATATGAATGGTTGCCACCGCCCATAGCAGTGACAGCATCACCGGCCATCTCAGATATGTCTTCAGATTGCCGGTCAGTTTGATTTGATGGTTCATGCTTTAAGACCTCTTCTTCACAATTCCATTAACCGTATAATTATAGCATTTTCCTTATATGCAGTCAATCTCCGGTCATACTCCGATACGCCCATGACCTGCGCTTCTGCCCGTCATAGTCTGCAAGCTCAGAAGCATTATTTACATCGTCCAGCGTCCGGATGCCCCACAAGGAAGAATAAGACCATTGGAGCTTACCGGCAATCCAATCTCCTGTGCCTCAACATGACCGCCAAGCTTTGATACCAAAGCAGTCTCCAGCATATAAGTCAATACCGCCGGCTGAAGTCCGGTAGTATAGGAATTCACCAGGAAGAACAATGGCTCATCGGAAAGAATCTGTGTACACAGTTCAATGAACGGAAAAATCTTCTCCTCGATCTTCCAGATTTCACCCTTTGGTCCTCTTCCGTAAGATGGCGGATCCATGATAATGCCATCGTAATGATTGCCTCTGCGGATCTCTCTCTCAACAAACTTCACGCAGTCATCCACCAGCCAGCGGATCGGTCTGTCCGATAATCCGGACACCTGTGCGTTCTCCTTCGCCCATGTAACCATGCCCTTGGACGCATCCACATGTGTCACACCGGCACCTGCATCGGCTGCTGCCAGTGTCGCTCCACCCGTATATGCAAACAGATTCAGCACCTGAACCGGGCGGTTTGCCTGACGGATCTTGTCCCCGAACCAGTCCCAGTTGACTGCCTGCTCCGGGAAAAGTCCCGTATGCTTAAATTGGAATGGCTGCAGTCGGAACGTCAGATTCTTATAGGAAATCTGCCATGTCTTTGGCAAGTCAAAAAATTCCCACTCACCGCCACCACGGCTGCTTCTATGATAATGTGCATTCAGCTTATGCCATTTCTTATCTCTGCGCGGGGTATCCCATATCACCTGCGGATCCGGGCGCAGCAAAATATAATCGCCCCAGCGTTCCAGCTTCTCGCCCGCTGAAGTATCGATCACTTCATAATCCTTCCAACCATCTGCTATCCACATATTTATTGTCTCCTTATTTGTATATTTTCCGAATGTTGCATTTTAAATTTCAATGATTAATTCTCTGTATTATGCGAAATCATAATGCGAAGCTGCAGTATTGCATATCCGCATCATTGTACTGATTTATACGCTCTTTCCGCACTGTGCGGCAGACGGACATGCCCCGCAGCCGCCGCTGCAGCCTGCCGGTGCCTGTGGAATCTCCTGTGCCGTTCCATCAATGGAGGATACCAGCCCCGCATTATCATAAATCGGCTCCAGACAACATACAGCCTGTGAAGAAATACCGGCTCCCTCTCCGGTAAATCCAAGACCTTCTTCTGTCGTTGCTTTGACATTGACCTGATTTATCTCAAGTCCGAGCGTCTTTGCAATATTCTCCCGCATCGTATCGATATAATCTCTCATTTTCGGGCGCTGTGCAATGATCGTCGCATCAATATTGCTGATCAGATAACCCTCCTCCTCGATCAGTCCGCCTACATGCTCAAGCAGCTTCACGCTGGAAGCTCCCTCATATGCCGAATCCGTATCCGGAAAATGCTTTCCGATGTCCCCCAGTGCTGCTGCTCCCAGAAGTGCATCCATAATTGCATGTAAAAGCACATCCGCATCCGAATGACCATCCAGTCCTTTTTCATATGGTATCTTTACGCCGCCCATGATCAGGTCACGTCCCTCCACAAGACGGTGAACATCATAACCCATTCCTACTCTCATATAAATATTCATTCCTTTCCCGGCTGTCAGCCCACAAGCTCCAGGCTACCGACCAAGCATTCCTCATTTCTCTGCTCTGCCACTTTCGAATACGTCACAATCATACCATTCCCACCGGATAAATTCAACAAGGCAACTAAGACGATGTCCATATTTGTCTTAATTATTTTCGCAAAAAAAAATGACACCTGTCAAATGACAGATGCCTTTCGGGCAAAAAAATAATAGCGAGAGGGAGATTCGAACTCCCGACACCACGGGTATGAACCGTGTGCTCTAGCCAACTGAGCTATCTCGCCATAAATATGATCGATGAAAGACTCATCGAATGGGACCTACAGGGCTCGAACCTGTGACCCTCTGCTTGTAAGGCAGATGCTCTCCCAGCTGAGCTAAGATCCCATTTGTCTGCGTTGTTCGTTTCACGCGACTTGTATAATATACCAAAATATTTTCTATATGTCAATACCTAATTTTTATTTTTTTCCGGTAATTTTTTCGTCTACTTTACTATAGAACATTCCGGGTAAATCTGCTATGATATTGGAAAAGGTCAGACGACCGCGCAACGAAAGAACGAAGCTGCCCTTCCAGGCAGTATTTTTTTCGAATATACATGTTATTGGGGGATATTGTTATGAACAACCGTGCAGTGAATATCAGCAGTCTTGTTATTCTTCTGAGCCTCGTAAGCTTCATCGCCGAGGCATGCCTTTATTATCTGGTCAATTATCATTGGATCAGTATTGTTTTTGCTGTGATCTTTTCAGTTGGATTGTCGCATTTTTGTCTGGAGTCCTCACTCAATTATGGTTACAGCTTTCTTCATGCGGCTTTTATGGTGACGATCACCTTTATCTTTTCCACAGTGATCTATCTGATCCAGCCGAATCAGTGGATCCATTATGACTTTTCCATGGTGGTGCTTGTTCTGGTAAACTGGCTGGTACCGTTTCTTTATTCGAATATCCGCGATATGCTCGACCGCGGACCACGATTTGACGGATTTCATCTGTTCTTCCGTAGAATGAGCATTTTGTTTATTGTGTTTTTCCTGTTTGTGCTGATCAAGCAGTATTTCCTGACTCCGATCACACCACCATATCAGGAGCTGCCGTTTGGCGCACACAATTTTATCCCGATGATGACAACCGCATCCTATATTGAGTTTGCACTGAAGAGCCATGTTTCACTTGCTCCGCTTTTCTGCTATATCGGTGAGATGGTTGCCATCGGCATTCCGATCGGCTTTTTTGTACGCATTTACGGTGCACGCCTTCCATTTGTCCTGCGTCTGCTTATATATGTAGGAATTCCTGTGATCCTGGAGCTTTTACAGGACCTTGCCGGCAGGGGCTGGGGTGACATTGATGATGTTACGATGAGCCTTTTCGGTATTCTGATTGGTGTGATCCTGTTTTATCTGTTGAATGGACTTTCTCAATCTGTCTCCAACCGCGAGTACATGATGAGCCGCAGCCAGACATCGAATTATTTTTCATAAGCCGTGAAGCAATACAAATGATTTTACAATAATTTATCGGCGTTACGAACAGCCTCCGCAAAAGCTTTGATCTTTTCGGGGGCTTTTCCTTTGCCCTGATCACTCTCCACGCCGGAGCTTACATCTACGCCATAAGGCTGCAGGGAGCGAATGGCATCTCCAACATTTTCCGGATTCAGACCTCCTGCCAGCAGATATGGTTTTCCATCCTCCGAAAGGCTTGGGAGGCTGCTCCAGTCAAAGGTTTCTCCGCTGCCCGGCTTTACCGCATCAAAAACATATCCGGCACATTTTTCTTCCTGTTCAAAGATCTCCCACTCCTGCATATTGTCCACATTAAATGCACGCAGAAACGGAACGTGCAGCGCCTCCACTACCTCTGACAGCACTGTCCCATGTATCTGGATCAGGTCAAATCCGGCTTTCTCAAGCTGTCGGATCTGATCTGTGTCCGGCGACACGACAACCGCCACCGACTTTATCTCATCCGGCAATGCCTGTATGATCTTCTCTGCCTGCGTAACACTGATATTTCGTTTGCTTTTCGGAAAGAAAAGCACCATCCCCGCATAATCCGCCTGCGCCTCAGAAACCCATTCCGCCTCCTGACATGTCGTCAGTCCACATATCTTAAACTTTGTCATCGATTTTCTCCTTATATCCTTCCAAATAGCGATCCGCTGCATCAATCAGAATCAAAATCCCCTTTACCCTAACATCAACCATAAATTACTATCCTCTTTTAAAATTACATCAATTAAATAAAGTTTACTGCTATCCGGTGCAAAAAGCAAACCGAAATCTCCTCCAACGGCTACTCACGATTCTTAAGCACCTCCGCCGGTGTGATCTTATTCAGCCTGCGCACCAGAAAGAAGTTGATCACCGCATACAGCAGAAGAATGCTCACATACAGACCGATATACAATATCGGAGGGAAATAAAGATTCATTCCGCTGGCAATATTGCTGACCATCAACGGGTAAAGACTGTCCATCACAATCTTTGACAAAGGAATGCAGATCAGCGCACCTACTGCCACAATGCCGAAATTGCTGTTAAGATACAGCTTGCGGATCTCTCCGGTACGATAACCAAATATCTTGATCAGAGAAATGCCAAAGCCGGAGCGGTCGATCATCACCTTCATCATCAGATACATAACCACACAAAAGATCAACGCTGACATGGTTGTAAGCATATATACCATCGACATCATCATATCGACAAAGATACCTGCGGTTTCCTCCACCTCTTTCTTACTCAGTGTGCCGTAAAGTCTTCCTGCCGGTATATTTAACTTATGATCGGCAAATACAACGTTATAATAATCGTCATCCTCTCCAAACAGATCACGCATACTATCAATGTCCATAAAAACGTACAGTCCAGGCGAATACTGTGTGACTCCATCCACTGTAAACGCATAATCTCTTTCCTCATCCTCATCATTTAGCACGATCTGATCCCCCTTGGAAAGACCAAATTTCTGTGCTGCCGCAGAAGAAATAATGACGCGGCTCATACTCTTTTTCACATCGGCATCAAAAAAGGAATTGTCCTTGGTAAGTCCCATTACCGTGACATCCAGATTATAACCAAACCGTTCCTTCTTCAGCGTTCTGGCAAATGCTTCCTCTCCATCATCCGGAGCGTTCTTCGTCGGATATTTGTAGGTATACATATATTCAAACCGGGTGTCCGCTTTATTGTCTTTTCGGATGTTATTGCACATCACAAAGCAGTCAAGACTGAGCATACAGATCAACAGTGAGATAAATAATCCAAAGATTACCGTCAGACTGGTACGGATTTCCCGCAGAAGCTGGCGAACACAAAATCTTGATACAAAGCCCATCTTTCCAAGATGGGCACGTCCAAATCTCCCCTGCTTCTGTTCCTTGCGCATCAGCTTGAGTGCCGGCTGTGCCAGTTTCCTGCGGATCACAAGCCAGTTGACGATAACTGCAGCCAGTGCCGGCATGACAAGTCCATACACCAGAAGATAAACCGGATAAACATTCGGCACCTCCGGAAACGAAAAATAATTATACGTGTCTGCCATCTGCTGTCTGACACCGATCGGCGAAAATCCGATCGCCGTTCCGATCGCTCCCGAAATCGAAGTAACGCAGATCGGAAGCATCAGATAATGAAGGATCAGATCCTTTCCGGTCACACCCATCGCATAGAGAGCACCGATCACTCCGCTCTCCGCCTCGATCGTATGTACCACAAAGACCGAGATCACATAGGTAAATAAAATCATAATGATCACACCTGCGACAAGACCGCCCATTTTATTGATGACCTGATCATCTGTCGTTGCACCAATCCTCATATTCTCTTCTGCTGTGACAAATTCCGTCATATTGCTCAGAGAAATATTAAAATACTGATCCATCAGCTTGTCGGTTCCCTTTTTGAGCTTACTGACACCATCTGATAACTTCAAAGCTCCCTCAGCGGCATCCCCGACACCATCTGTATATTGTACTACCCCATCCTTATAGCTTTTTAACATAGTTAACTGATCCGACAGCGAACCGATCGACAGCTTCACAATGGCATTTTCACTGTTTTCTTTCTTTAAATGCTCTAATGTGCTCTCGAAATTATCCTCGGTCAGATCTTCCTTCAGACCATATGCCTTCAGTGCCGAAGACGCCTCCTTTAAATACGCCTCAAGGATACTTCCGCTGGCATTCTGAAGCTTTTTGTTGTTTGCAGAAAGTTCATTAAGTCCATCGGAAAGCTCTGTGGAACCGTCGACAAGCTTGTTGATTCCCTTTGTCAGCTTATCCTTCTGTCCACCTGTCTGATCCCAGTATTTTTTGAACCATTTGTCCGAAATCTCACTGCTGTCAATGGTCTGATCCTTCACCCATTCCTTAATCTTCTTGTCTGTGATATCTTCCTTTTTGATGTACGAATAATTGTACACCTCCGTTTGTGCACTTTTCCCCTGCTCACGCATCCGGTCATACTTTTCTGCCGTCACAAAGGCAAGACCAAACTGCTTGCTTCCAACGGTGCTGTCCGACAGATTGTGATACGGTGCATTGTAATCCGGAACGCATCCGATGCCGGTCACGGTAAGCTTCTCCCCGCCGATCGTCACAGCATCCCCAACCTTGATATCATGCTCCTCGCAGTATCTCTGCTCCAGCATGACCTCATCCGAAGACTCCGCTTTTCTTCCGTTCCGGATAACTGCCAGATTGATCTTCTCACGGTTCTCAAACAATCTGAGAATACTGTTGTCCTTCATCTCATAATCCATATAGAAGCTTTCCTGCAGCTCTACACCCTTGCCGGTCAGCTCCTTTCGTTCTGAAGTCGTGAGCGGCACAAATACGGAAAACTCTCCATCCTCAACCCGGTGTTCACGGTCGGACTTTTCTCCGCCCTGCATGATCGTCTCCGCCGCTCCTACCAGCGAGATCACCAGATACATACTCATAATGATCAGAACCGCCAGTGCCAGATAACGAAATTTATTCTCACGTAAATCCCGAAGGATTCTTTTTCTCAATACTTTTTGCATTACAAATCCTCCAATTCTGCTGCCGGTACTCTCGTTTCATTATAATATTCTCTGCTGATCTGTCCGTCCTTGATCCGAATCACCTTATGAACCATATCCTTGATCGAATTATTATGCGTCACGATCAGCATCGTTGTTCCGTACTTTTCATTGATCGTCTCCAAAAGCACAAGAATATCTCTGGAAGTTTTGGAGTCGAGTGCTCCGGTCGGCTCGTCGCAGAGCAGAAGCTTTGGGTTTTTGATCAGTGCCCGGGCAATTGCGCAGCGCTGCTGCTGTCCACCGGAAAGCTGGGACGGAAACTTGTTCTGGTGAGCCGTAAGTCCCAGTGTTTCCAGCAGTTCATCCATATCAAGCGGATCTTTTGTCAGATATTCACAGACCTGGATATTCTCGCGGACCGTCAGATTCGGAACCAGATTATAGAACTGGAAAATATAGCCCAGATTGTCTCTGCGGTATTCAGACAATTGTGTCTGATTGAGTCCTGCGATCTCCTTGCCATCCACGATCACAGAACCGCTGTCAATCGTATCAAGCCCTCCGACACAGTTGAGAAACGTTGATTTACCGGAACCGCTGGTTCCCTGGATCACACACATATCGCCTCGTTCTACACCTGTCGTAATCCCTTTCAGAACCTGCACAAATCCCTCTCCTGATCCATAACTCTTCTTCAAATCCTTCACTTCCAGATACATAATCGTCCTCCTTTTGTGCTCTGCCCGTTCAAATATCCATCGGGCAGCATCTCCTTATTGATAATTTTTCCCAATAGCATAACACTGTTATGTTATTGTCGTTTTTTAAGGAACTGCTTCCGCAGTTCCCATATTCATTCTTTTGATCACTATGCGGATCTGCTTTACACGTCTATTCCATATCCGGCACAATTCCAAACATTCCATACCATCCGCAGACCATATAGCGTACTGCATGCTCCATATACCGGATCGCCTCCTGCTCAGATTCAATATGCGTCACTGCATAGACAAACAGATCAATCTGCATATGTGCGATCCAATGGATCACATTATGCTCAATCGGCGGTGCCCCTGTCAGCTTCGCCATCGTCTCCGCAAGCATCTGGTAGTGTTGATCACTGATCTGAACGATCTGATCGACTGCGCCCTCCAACGAGCTCCCCTGTGACTTCTCAAGCAGCAGACGAAACTGATCTCTGCTGCTGTACATCGCATGTACAATGTCCACAGTCACCCGGAAATCATCGGCCGCATCCTCCGTCTGAATCGCGCCGGACAAGAACTCTCCCGATTCCAGTGCCTGCTTCTCATCCGCAAAATGCTGCTCCATCACCGCATATACATTTGCCAAAGGCTCTTTCACCAGAGAAGCAAACAGATCATCCTTATCCTGAAAGAAAAAATACAACGCTCCGGTGGTCACTCCGGCATTCTTACAGATGTTTCTCAAAGATGCCTTCATAAATCCCTTCTCCAGAAATTCCTGCATCGCACTCTCCTGAAGCTTTTTCCTGGTTTCCTTCTCATCATTCATAGCTGCCTCTTTCTTCTCATCACCAACATAACACCGTTATGCTATCATCCTTCTTTCTTTCTGTCAAGCATTTTCTAACCGGAACGCTTTAATGGTATACGCCGCAAACGATTTGGAAAGACTGATTCAAGGGGCAAAATCAGATACCAGCGTATGTTTACATGCAAATTGATATCTGTCAATCACCTTTTGACCCTGACATCACAAAATGATTGGAGGATTATTATGGCAAATATGTTTTGTTTTCAATGTCAGCAGACCGCCGGAAACAAGGGCTGTATCAACACCGGAGTCTGCGGAAAGCAGCCGGAGACTGCACATCTGCAGGATGAACTTGTGTATGAACTGATCCGTCTTGCCACGGCAGCTCACGATGCGCACAAGCATTCGAAATTAACCGACCGGCTTCTGATCGATGGATTGTTTACCACATTAACCAATGTCAATTTTGACGATGAAGCAATCCGCACATTCACAGACCATGTCCGAAAGGAACGCTGCAAGCTCACCGGTGATGACATTTCGCTGGTCAGCCTCTGGGACGGAGCCAATGACATTGTGTCTCTGCGCTCCACGCTCCTGTTCGGAATGAAGGGAATGGCAGCCTACGCACACCACGCCATGAATCTCGGCTACATGGACGATACAGTCATCAAATGGTTCTATAAGGGCTTATGTGAGATCAACAAAGAGCACACACCGGAGGAATGGATCGATCTGATCATGGAATTTGGACAGGTCAATTTCAAATGCATGGAGCTGTTGGACCGCGCCAACACAGAAACCTTTGGCACGCCGGAACCGACCAGAGTTCTGACCGATATTAAGAAAGGTCCCTTCATTGTCGTATCCGGTCACGATCTCAAGGACATTTCCCAGCTGCTCGAACAGACAAAGGACAAGGGAATCAATATTTATACACACAGCGAAATGCTCCCCGCTCATGGATATCCGGAGCTTAAAAAATATCCTCATCTGGCCGGTAATTTTGGAACAGCATGGCAAAGCCAGCAGAAGGAGTTTGACAATATTCCGGCACCAATCCTGTTTACCACCAATTGCCTGATGCCGCAGCGCCCGAGCTATCAGGACCGCGTCTACACGACATCTGTTGTCGGCTACAAGGGACTGACCCATATCACCGGAGATGCCGACGGCAACAAGGACTTCACACCGATCATTGAGCACGCACTGAGGCTTGGCGGCTATGAACACGACCACAGCATGAGCGGCATTAACGGCGGTCATGTTCTCACCACAGGCTTTGCACACGCCGCCGTGCTTTCCCATGCAGAGCAGATCATAAGCTCGATCAGGCAGGGACATATCAGGCATATTTTCCTTGTCGGCGGCTGTGACGGCGCTCATCCCGGCAGAAATTATTACACGGATTTCGTCAAGCAGACACCGATGGACTCTCTTGTTCTCACTCTCGCCTGCGGCAAATATCGTTTCAATGATCTGGATCTTGGTGAGATCGACGGCATTCCACGTATCCTTGATATGGGACAGTGCAACGATTCCTACAGCGCCATCAAGGTTGCTTTAGCACTTGCCGATGCATTTGACTGCTCCGTCAACGACCTTCCTCTCACGCTGGTGCTTTCCTGGTATGAGCAGAAGGCTGTCTGCATCCTGCTGACGCTGTTATCCCTCGGAATCCGCAACATGTATCTCGGACCGACCCTCCCGGCATTTATGTCAGAAACCGTTGTCAAATATCTTGTCGACACCTACAATCTGCAGCCGATCACCGCACCGGAGCAGGATATGGATGCAATCCTTAAAAGAGGCTGATTCCATTTTCCTCCAAAAGAAAAGACAGGTATGTCATACCGTGATATACCTGTCAAAATGTCATAATATAAAATTCAAACGCAACCGGAAGCAAAGCAGACCACGCCATCAGCATAGTCAAAAGCTATCTGCCCTGCACCATACATAAGGCTTCGCCCATTACCGCAGTCCTAACACCAGAATGACCAGAATAATAACCGGAAGCACAAACGTTACATAACCGCGCAAAGCCCTCGGAAACTTCACTCCGGCTCCGGTATTGGTCTCTTCCAGATACTTGTCAAATCCCCAGCCCCACTTCGTCACACAGAACAACAGAAAGATCAGGGAACCACCCGGCAGCAAAAGATTGCTGACAATAAAGTCCTCCAGATCAAGCACCGTACTTCCGGCTCCTCTCGGCTGAAAACTGCTCCAGATATTGTAGCCGAACACCGCCGGCAATGAAGCCACAAGTATGATCACTCCATTGATCAGCGCCGATTTTTTGCGGCTTAAATTCCATTTATCCATGCAGCATGCAATGATATTTTCAAATACGGCAATGATCGTGGAAAATGCCGCAAACGTCATAAACAGGAAAAAGAAGGTTCCCCAGATCCTGCCGCCCGGCATCTGGATAAATACATTTGGCAACGTGATAAAGATCAGCTCTGGACCCGCTCCCGGATTAATTCCGTAGGCAAAACACGCCGGAAAAATGATCAGCCCGGACATGATCGCAACAAAGGTATCCAACGCCGCGATCCGCATGGACTCTCCAAAAAGAGTATGATCCTTCCCCATATAGCTTCCAAAAATCTCCATCGCACCGATACCAAGACTCAGCGTGAAAAATGCCTGATTCATCGCCGCAATGATCACGTTAAACAAGCCGACCTCCTCGACCTTTTTCCAGTCTGGAATCAGATAGAACTTCAGACCGCTTGTACCGCCCGGCAGCAAAATACTATTGACTGCAAGAACCACGATCAGCGCAAGAAGCCCTAACATCATCGGTTTACTGATCTTCTCAACACCGGCCTGCAGACCGAAAGAGCAGATTACAAAGCCAATAATAACGATCACTGCCATCCAGAACGTCATCCCCTTCGGATCAGACAGCATATGGGAAAACTTATCTGTTACGCCCTTGGTGTCAAGACCCTTGAAATCATTGATCAGAAAACGGTAAAAATAGCTGATCATCCAGCCTGCTACTGTCGTATAAAACATCATCAGCATATAATTGCCAAACAGTGCAGCGTAGCCATGCAGATGCCATTTGCTCTTCTTCGGCTCCAGTGCCTCATAGCCGCGGATCACGCTTTTGCCGCTGGCACGTCCGACCGCAAACTCCATGCTTAACACCGGCACACCAACCGCGACCAGAAAGAACAGATAAAACAGTACAAAAAATCCTCCTCCGTTCTGTCCCGCAACATACGGAAACTTCCAGACATTTCCGATACCGATCGCACAACCGGCAGAAATCAGAATAAATCCCAATCTTGATTTAAAGCTTTCTCTTTGCATCGTTACATATTCCTTCCATCAATTTCTATATTCATACGGAACTATCCGATCAGTCCCATAATAATGATCACCAGCATAATGCACGGCATCACATAGGTCAGATACCCCCGCAGAAAGCGTGGCATCTTAAGTCCTTTTCCTGTGTTGACCTCTGACAGATAATTTTCAAACCCCCAGCCCCATTTGGTCATACAGAACAGCAGAAATACAACTGCTCCACCCGGAAGCAGCAGATTGCTGACAATGAAATCCTCCAGATCAAGCACTGTGCTTCCGGCTCCTCTCGGCTGAAAGCAGCTCCATACATTATAACCAAGCACTGCCGGCACAGAGCCTATCAATATAATGACTCCGTTGATCAGAGACGCTTTTTTCCTGCTGATCCCCCACTTATCCATGCAGCTTGCGATGATATTTTCGAAGACCCCGATGATCGTTGAAAATGCCGCAAATGTCATAAACAGGAAAAACAGTGCTCCCCAGAAACGACCTCCCGGCATCTGGATAAATACATTCGGCAGCGTGATAAATATCAGCTCCGGACCTGCTCCCGGATTGATCCCGTAGGCAAAGCACGCCGGAAAAATGATCAGTCCGGCCATCAGCGCCACAAAGGTATCAAGCCCCGCAATCTGAAGCGACTCTCCGAGCAGCGTATGCTCCCGGTCCATGTAACTTCCAAAGATCTCCATACCACCCATACCGACACTCAGCGTAAAGAACGCCTGATTCATTGCCGCAATGATCACATTAAGAAGCCCAACCTTTTTGACCTGCTCCCAGTTTGGCACAAGATAAAACTTAATTCCCTCTGCACCGCCCGGCAGCATCATGCTGTTGACCGCCAGAATCACGATCAGACCAAGCAGACCGATCATCATCGGCTTACTAATCTTCTCGACACCGTTCTGCAGTCCCATGGAACAGATCAGAAAGCCCAATATTACGATCAATGCCATCCAAAACAGCATTCCCCTGGGATCAGCAAGCATATTGCTAAACTTCTCGGAGACACCCTCCGTGTCAAGACCATGAAAGTCATTTGCCAGAAAATGGTAAAAATAACTGATCATCCAGCCAGCCACCGTCGTGTAAAACATCATGATCACATAATTACCAAATAACGCCGCATAGCCATGCAGATGCCACTTGCTCCCCTTCGGCTCCAGCTCCTGATAACACCCAAGAACGCTCTTACGGCTTGCACGCCCGACTGCAAACTCCATGGTCAATGCCGGAGCACCTACCATAACCAGAAATAACAGATAAAACATTACAAAAATTCCGCCACCGTTTCTTCCTGCTACATACGGAAACTTCCACACATTGCCAATTCCGATCGCACATCCCGCCGATATCAGGATAAATCCCAGCCGCGACTTAAAATTCTCTCTTTTCAATTGTATTCTCCTTTACCTTCTCCTGCATATTCCACATACTCTGCCGCATTCGCATGAATGTGCTTAATATCCTCCTCATTGACCGGACGGTATACACGCACCGGATTACCAAAGGCAACCGATCCCTCCGGCACTTCCTTCCCCTCCGGCACCAGTGTTCCTGCACCGATAATGCAGTTCTTCCCGATTCTCGCCCCATTCAGGAGAACCGCCCCCATACCGATAATACAGTCATCCTCCACCGTGCAGCCATGAACGATCGCCCCATGACCGATCGTAACGCCATTACCGATCACGGTCGGAAAGCCATTGTCCACATGAACAACCGCATTGTCCTGAATGTTGCTTCCTTCTCCGATCGTGATCGGTGCCATATCACCGCGTACGACCGCATTGTACCAAACCGATGCAGCCTTTCCCATCGTCACATCGCCGGTTACAACGCACCCCGGAAACAGATATGCCCCGTTCTCTGTTTCTGTCCATTTCATCACTCTTTGTTCTTTCATAATTACATCATTCCCCGTTAATTTTCCCATAAAAATAGTTTAGGCTAAGATTCCGTCTTCACGAAACCTTAGCCTGTCTATCATATCATTGATTCTATTGTCTGCGCAAGTCAAATCCCTAAAATTCTCTATTTTATCGGGGGATTTATCCTCTTATACCTGAATATCTTTATGTTTTTTCGAAATACTCATTGACAGATCATAAGATGTTTTCTGACCGTTAATATACAGCGAACCATACGGGTATGGATTCAGATCAGGAAAACGACTGACCTTCGGCACCATTGTGTATTTCTTTCCCAAATGACTAAGACGTACCAGATACCCCTTTGTACTATCCCTGCGTGCCCGCGGCAGACGGATCACAAGACGATCTTTTCCGTCAAGCTGTGCCTGACTTACCTTTCTGCCGTACAGCTTCTGTCTGCTCTGCAGAGAAATCACCTCAACCCGGTATTCTTTTCGTCCGGACGGTTTTTCTATTTTATTCTTCAATGCCTTTGCTTTCGTCAGACCTTTTTTGAGATTTTTACCCTGCTTTGAAAGATTCTTCTCTTTTACCTCAAAATTGATCGTGATCTTCTCTTTGTCGCCCGCTTCGATCCGCTGTCCCTGAAGGATCGTCTGCTCCATCACAACCCTGCGCTTAAACTGTCCTGTTTTCTTTTTATCGACGGTATTGACCGGCACGGAATCCGGATAATTTCTACAGTGGTAGACAACATTCTCGCCCGTCTTTTCCTGTCCCTGCACCGTCTTTATCTGAAGCTGCATCGTAAGACCAAAACATAAAACACCAAATATCGCCATGCAGACGCCAAGTCTTTCCCGAATCCCGGCTCTGTTATGCTCAACGCCCCTGACATAACGGAAGCATCTCTCAATTCCATCTGCCATCAAAAGCATATAAACACCCATAAAGCAGACATTATATTTCCGGTTCGCCTCCCACAGAATAAAGAATAAAACCGCCCCCAGAAATGTCAGGGAAAATACAAAGGATATATCAAATTTCCGCTGCCTGATCTGCATCAGGACGCTGACCAGCAGAAAGAAAAATGTTGCCACACGAAACGCCTGCATAAACAGCAAATACCAGGTGTTGGAGTGTCCCATAAAATACGGATACAAACCCGGGAAATTACTGGCGTAGCCTGCCTTTCCGAAACAGTCATCATCTGACAGTGCCCATACTCCGTACATCTTCACTCCCGCCTGACGCAAAAGCCCCAGCGCACCCATTCCGGAAACTCTCTCCCTGATCCGCTCTACATCCGCTTTCTGCTTCTCGGCCTTCGTCGGATAACTCATGGTGTATGCCTCATCCGATCTCGAAAACTCTCCGCCGGACTGCTCGTTTAACCCCATCATGATCCAGTGTGTTACCGGAAATTGTCCGCTCAGCCTGCTCCGGTCGATATGTCTGCCGACCAGCCCAAAGCAGCCCATAAAGCAGCATACAAACACGCCTGTCGCAAGCCCTGCCTTCACCAGACAGACGCGGGCGGAATCCTTTGTTTCCCCTTGAATAAAACGGATTACAAAATACATGCTGACCGCAATGATCGGAATGATCGTAGTCGGGCGCACCCAGTATCCCACTGCCATCAGCGTACCGAGACCTGCCCAGAGTTTATATTCTCTGCGCATATTTTCCCTGCGCTGATGAATCCGCAGACACAGATACAGGATCGCCATTACAAACGGAAATGAGATCGTATTGGTATACACGGTTGTCAGCCATACATACGTGGTCGGGCACAAAATAAACAATCCTAAAAGAACATTTGCAAAGGAAATCCCCTTAAAACGTCGTGCCGTCAGCCAGGATATAAAGACTCCGATATCGATCGATACCAGATTCAGTGCCACCGTTGGTCCCCACACCTTATGAATCCCTAAAAAGGAAAGCAGTTTATAATAATAGTAGAAAAGAACGACAATAAAATGATTGTTCGGATATCTCTGAAAATACATATCCTGCATGTTCATCTGTCCATGCTGTTTCTGCACCATCAGCAAGGCTTCATTCTGCACTCTGGCAGGATCACTGATTGCCATCGGATGAGACACAAACATCAGAAATCCGATCTGAAGCAGCACAAGTACCGCAAACAAAATGACCGCCACACGTTTACCGCTCTTTAGAAATATCCGGTACACTGCCACAAAGCCGGCAGATATCAGAACCGTCATCAATAACATCGCCAGTGTCATTCCAACCGCATTCCCTTTGGAAAACATCTCACCATATATCATCATAGCAGATGCTGACATCACCAGAAGAATCGCGCCGATTGCGGCTGTCATTCCCTGACAGAGCCGGCAGAACGCATCCGTTATTTTCTTCATAAAAATCCCCCGTCCTTTCTCCATCTGCAATTTCAACGCTGCAGATGCAATATAAAAACACACCTGCTATCAATAGCTTCTCCATCTGCCAACCAATATACCAGAAAAAAAGAAAGAAAATCTCAAAATACTCTTAAGATTTTCTTTCTTTTTCTAAATATTATATGAACTTGACCGTTTCCAAAGGATTGCAGATATCACCGCCGTCACCAGCTCGGCGATCCAAAAAGCATGCCAGACACCGGTCGGACCGATCAGACTGCTTAACAAAAACGCCATCGGAATGATCACCACGATATAGCGGCAGAGAGAAATGATCAACGACGGAATCCCTTTTCCGATTCCCTCCAGTGCCCCGGAAGCAACTACTGACACTGATGAAACGATAAAGCCGGCACTGATGATCCGAAGTGCCGTCTCACCTACTCGGATCGTCTCCGGCACATCCGTAAACATTCCCATCAGCGCTCCCGGCACCGTCAGACACAAAAGCGTGCCAACCGCCATGATCACAACGCTCATAAGCAGTACCACACGGAATATCTTCTGAACTCTTTTGTATTCCTTCGCGCCGTAATTAAATCCGATCAGCGGACGCATTCCCTGAATAATACCATTCACCGACAGATACAAGAAGGTCTGCAGCTTATAATAAATGCCCAGCACAAAAATATAGCTTCCCGCAAATGCCGCAAGGATCGCATTCAGTGCTGAGATCAGAAGTGACGGCAATGCCAGATTCAATGTTCCCGGTATGCCGATGGAATACAGCTTACCAATAATATACTTATCCGGCTTGATATCAGATATACGGATCCGGACACGGATCGGACATACCACATACAGCACCAGATAAATGATCAGCGGCAGAAGCTGTCCGATTCCTGTCGCAAGCGCCGCCCCCTCTATTCCCATCTTCGGAAACGGTCCGATTCCAAAGATCAGTACCGGATCCAGAATAATATTGGCAATGCAGCCACACATTAGACTTGTCATTGTGACTTTCATCTTACCAACCGCCTGATAAATCTTCTCAAATGCCATTGCAAACATGATCACCGGAGCAAACAAAAAGGCGATTCGCGAATAACGGATGCCGTAGGAAAGCACTTCCTCTGACGACGTAAACACCCTCAAAAATGACGGCATCACCGCAATACTTCCCGCCGTCATAATAACGGAATGAACTGCCGCACAGACAAGTCCCTGCGTTGCCGCCTTATCTGCCTTTTCTTCATTGCCCTCACCCAGATAAAGTGCGATCACCGCATTGATTCCGACGCCAAAGCCAATTCCCACTGCATTGATAAAATTCTGCACCGGAAACACCAAAGACAGTGCTGTCATGGCATCCTCACTGATCTTCGCCACAAAAAAGCTGTCCACAATATTGTACAACGAATTTACCATCATCGAAATAACCATAGGAAGTGCCATCGACAGAAGAAGAGGCACCACCGGTCTTTCTTTCATATAATTTTCATTCATTTTAATTCCCAATCTGTTTATTTATTCTGTTATTTCACATTATGTTTTATTTAACTGTTTTCTGTTCACAATTAAGTGCCGATGTTTCCTGCGAAGCCACAAGATAAAGAAAAGATAGCCGATAATTCCTGCCAGACTTAAAACCAGCCCCTGCATCACATACGGATACTTCAACCGGATCACCGTCACACCGTGGCGCACCACCGTCAGCGCATGCTCACCGGAAAGCTTCTGCTTACTGTAGAAAATATCATGATATGCTAACGACGTATTCACGTCGTCCTTCGGTGACTCGATCCGTATTTCGTCAGAACGATATGTGATCTTTAGCGGCACGATCGTTCTGTCCGGCAGGGAATTGAGCCGATCTTCCATCAGCCGGTCCAGATATGCACCGACATTTTCGTCCTTTGTCAGGAAATAATGATACGACAGATTCAAACCGATAAACACGATATTATCGTTATATACTGTCCCTGCAAAGTCCACACGCATGCCTGAATCATACAGATAACCATCCGCCTGATCCAATCCGTTAAAATATACCGTCTTCCACTGTGCGTTTTCTTTATCAAACAGCAGCGTATCCAGCTCTCCCTGAGCAGTATAAAGAATCGGATAGCCGTTTTCAAAATAAATATCCTGACAACTCACACCGAGAAAGTCCCGTTCCTTCGTATGTGCATCCTGCGGAATACCATCTCCGCTGATGATAATCTTCACTCCGGCATTACTTAACCTTTTCACCAGCTTCTCAGCCTTCGTTTTATCACTGTACGAAAAACCGGACAGATAGATCACCTTGTATCCGGAAAGTTCCGCAAAGGTATAGTCATCCAGATTCGCCGAATCTCCTCTTGTAATATCCGGATAGCTGCAGGTCAGCGATGCCGCCGCATTGCCGATCGCCAGTCCGTCATATTTGCAGACTGTCCCAAAAACGGTACTGATCTCCCGGTGATATAACAGAAAGCTGTCATTATACTGTACCAGCGTAAATTCCTGCTCCTTCGCCGCATTTGTGACGTCGGGGATATCCTTGCTTCCATTTTTCAGTTCACTGATCTTTATCAACACCGTATCATTGCCAAGCTCCAGCGCCCGGTCAAACAGATACGGATAAAAGCCTCTTTCCACCGCCTCATTGAGTTCCACAATATTGACTGCTGTAGCCGCTGACTGCCAGCCTGCACCATATGTCCCCTGCGTCTGCTCCTCATCATAGTCTGTCAGAAGATATGGTGCCATCGCGCCGAGGCTGCTGCCATCCATCAGTGCCACTCTCTGCTTCGTAATACTTCTTGCCTTTGTGATGAGACTTGCATCTGCACTAAGCTGCATATTCTCCTTTGCGGTTCGTTCCCCGATTCCATGCCAGATAAGTCCATAGGACGGAATGCAGTCTAATACCAGCAGCACACAGCACAGGATCACAAAGCCCCGCTTGAGCGAAGTCCACATCATAAAACTGTACAGGATCATGACAAGCGCGATTGAAATAAAACGAAGCATCCACAGATACTGACTGCCCGGCAGCTTGGAAAGCACCGCATACATAGATGTCGTCGTACATACAAAGATCAGAAGTGCCGCCCAGAATCCGGTCATAGAACGTCTCTTACTACAAAATGCACCAAACACGGCAACCACAAATGCCGCAAAGCCGAAATAAAAATCGGTGTTTCCTCTGGTCAGACGACGCAGGGGATTCAGCGAGATCACCGCATCCTGGAAAAATCCCTTCATGACCTGTGAACTGTCCGTCGATGTAATGCCTCCCTTCAAGGATGCATACAGCCATATCCCAATGATCATAAAGGGCAGAATTATGCTTACGATCACCGGAATGCACTTGCCGGTACGGTGATAAAGGATCCGGTATACAAGCAGAAACAAAAGCATCGCCAACGCGATCATACCGGCATACCCCACATGACAAAGTGCGATTCCCACGAACACCGGAACCGCCATGATCAGACTGCGCCAGTCATTTTCAAACAGATATTCGCTGACAAAATAAATAAACAGCGGCAGCAAAACCATGGACAGGGAACGCGGAAGATTTCCCTCTACAAAAAGAGCGTACAGGTTATTGGGCATAAAAAACCACAATCCCCCCATAAACGCTCCCAGTACAAGACGGTTCTTGCGGATGCCGATATAAAGCCATACCAGTGCTCCAAGATAAAAGACAAGGGATACAAAGACCAGGTACCCCTCCAGATCCACACCCCCGGCGATCGCCTGACAAAACGCCAGAAAATATACCGGCAGCGGTGCCCAATAGCGCATCATCTGCACACCGTTGTACCAGAACCGGTCATAAAGCGGATACCAGTTTCCCTGCCGGATCGCATGATACAACACGTCTCCCTTATAGACATGACACATCGTGTCCACACCTGTCGGATAATTTCCACCGATTCGGATCACATAGGCAATCGCTATGGCTGCCATCAGATAAAGCATGATCGTCATCGTGATTCCTGCCTGCTTCTTCACGGTACTCTCCTTTAATCAATAATACGATCTAAAATGCCATCAACCACCTGACTCATCTGTTCCTTCGAGCTTCTGCGAATGCTCTCCAGATATTCCGCCTCTCGCTCAAAGCTGATCACATAGCTTCTGGTCGGTGTCTCACTGCTCTCCATTTTCACAAGATGACCTCCCAGCTCTTTGACGATGCGCCGGATGTTATTCACAAAATAATCCGACATATTCTCCAGCGTCGGCACCATATGATCAAACGGATCGATCTCATTTAACACGCGGTTCTGATATTTATTAAAATATTCGTCGATTGCCTTTTCGTAGGCATCGAACTGTACGAATTTCTGGTCACTCATCAGTACATCCACCATAAACTCCCATGTATGCGGATGCACCTCTCCCTCTTTTCCGTTGATCACAATAAAATGATTGGCATTCAGATAAAATTTAAATTTGTATTCCCGAAATGTTGTGTTCGTCATCGTCCTGTTCCATCCTTTCTGCCAGCTTCTTCGTAAACCGCTCATATACCGTTATCAGAGCTTCCCCTTCGCCGGTATATGTCTCACTCTGCAGCACCTCACAGCCGCCTGCCTGTGCACTCACTGCCTCGATTCCCTTTATTACCTCACCTTCCTCATACTGCAGGAACAAAAGCACGATTTCCTGATCCGATGAGTTCTCAAACCGGATCACCTTTTCATCCAGCAAAATCTGTGCCTGATTCAGAAAATGCTTCCGTTCCTCCTTCGATGCAAATTCCAACTCCACAAAGGTAAGCGGCGCCGTCTTTCTTTCGGCAAGCTTATCCACAAACATTTCAAGCATCGGCAGACGGAAAATGCTCCATCTTGTATGATAACTGTCCATCTCGCGGATCGTCTCTGTCTGCTCCTCCAGCACCTTATTCAGGCTTGTAATATGCTTCTCTAACTTACGGATCCTGCAGTCACGAAGATCAACAACATTTGCAAAGATCATTGCCACCAAGAGCAGCATGCCAAGCAGGATCGCGCCAAACACATAAAGACCGATCTTTGAGGACAAAAATACATTGTTATCCAGTATCACTGTATCATTGGTCAGCAGACAGATCTTATACTGTGCACCGTTATATTCAAAGATCACACCGGATGCCACATAGCGGTCTCCATCCAACGTAATCATCTGATGAACCACCCGGTTTACCGCAAGCTTCTTTAAGAAATGCGCTGCACTGTCCGAGGTAAAAAATGTCTCCGTCGTCAATCCCTTATACCGGTTTGTCTCCGTAATATCCTTTACGAACAAAAGTGCCTGATCCTTCGTCAGCGTCCAGTACTTCCTGCCGGATGTATCCAGAGAGCCGAGGATATTCTGAACAATCTCCTCGTCGCTGCGATCCTCCAGCAGGTTGATCTGATCCAGCACAAGCTGTACATACGCATCCTGCTGTTCTGCATAAATTGCCAGTGTACTCCGCTCATACTCCTGCGCCTGATGAACGCCCAGCGCCCCCATTCCGGTTGCTGCCACAACGATCAGCACGGAAATCACTTTTATATTGGTGATCCATTTCCAAAACTTTGTCTTTCTCACGATTTACTCCTCATTATTCACAAAATCCCTGATCCTGCCAAGAAAATGACCCACTACGCTGAAATCCTTCGCCACAGTCTGTACAAAGCTCTCCTTTTCCTGTGTGAAATTTCTTGTCTTCCATGCGCTGTCCGTATTGATACTGTTGATCACACCGGCAAAACGGATAAAAAACACCATCAGATTAAAAATCGGAAGAACAGGGATCACATACCACTGCTTTGCATAATACTTTCGGATCTCTTTAAAATTCTTCAGAAATCCTACCGTCGAAATATAATAAAATACACCGATCAGCACATAAAGTCCATACAGAAAAAGTGTTGAATATCCAATCTGCGCAAATGAATAATTCATACACAAAAGACAGATCAGCGCCAGATACCAGATCATTCTCGGAAACGCAAAGGTATGGTCATACAGAAGCGTCCGCACACCGACATTCGTAAGCATATTGCGTGCCTTTAACTTGTCCTTCAGAAACAGATGAGAAACCTCCAGACTTCCTCTCTGCCACCGCTGACGCTGCGTATAAAGCTTATTCATGTCCTCGATCGGATCCACGAAGAAAATCGCATCCTCGCAGATTCCGACTTTGGTTTTCTGCAGATATTTCATCTGGAATGTGATCTGTGTGTCCTCACAGATCGTATCCGTGTTATAAAGCTGCGACTTTAATACTGCCGATTTGCGGAATGCCGAAAATGCACCGGAAAGTGTATATACCGCATTTACCTCCGCCGAGTAATTCCGCCCGGCAAGAAACGCCTGTGCATACTCCATAAACTCCACCTTACGGAGAATACGCGGCAGCACCGGAGGATACGCCTGCACCTGCTTTGGATCGGTAAGAATGACTCCTGTCATACACTCGATCGTCTGATCCACCTCAAAACGATACACCATATTGCGCAGCGCCGACCGTTCCAACAGACCATCGCTGTCAATATGAATAATATATTTGCCCTCACTGTTAAACAGCGCCATATTGAGCGCCTTCGACTTTCCCTGCTTCGCATTCAGCCACTGCATCTGAAGCTGTGGATACTTCTGCTGACAGTCACAAAACACCTGAAAGCTATCATCCTGCCCCTGATTATTCACCAGAAAGATACGAATCCTCTCATCCGGATAATCGCTCTCAGCAATGGAACGGATACACTGCTCCAGCGTATCCATCGAATTATAGATCGGAATGATCAGAGAAATCTCCGGATCGATCGCCGGCTTGATGATCTCTTTATGAAATATATGCTTCTTGATCAGGACAAACACACTTCCAAGAGAAGGTACGATCTCCATCATCACCGGAATGATGATCCATGCCGCCCAGAATAAAAATGAATTGCAGAATCTATTTATCAGTTCCATACGTAAAGCCACCTACCTTCTGGCGTATGATCTGTGTCTTGGTAAATACAAAGAAGTACAATAAAACGGACAGTCCGTAAAACAGGATACGTCCCACAAAGGTATGTGCCACATAATAGGATGGCATGCCAAACACATAAATGATCACGCAGATTGCAATGATCCTCAGCGCATTTGCCAGAATAATATAAAATGTTCCAAGGATCCCTACCACGACTCTCTCATAAACGGTATATGCACGGAAAAATGCAAGAAGTGCCACAAATGCCATGATCTCCAATATGCCGGAGCACTCAAAGTCAATCAGCAGCGAAATAGCCCCCGCCCTGGAATTGACAAAGATCACGCCATACTTAAAGTACGACTGAAACATACCTGTCAGTTTGCCAAAGCCTCCCGCCAGCGCAGCGACAACCTGTGCCAGCGGCTGTGTACAGTACGGACGAAGGAAGATCATCATCAGTACAAAAAGCCCACAGCTTCCCCATATAAAATGCCATGCCGGCAGCTCACTTCTGCGGGTCACCCACAGAACGTAAAGCCACACGGCAAATATGATCCATCCTAATATCGGTGTCATTTATACCACCTTCGCTCTCTTTCTCCGAAACCACAGTACCGCCAGCACTGAAAGTCCGCACAGAGAGATTCCCATCCAGGTACCGGTCGATGTACCGGCAATGGATACCCATTCATTACCAATATTAATGTATTTCGCCTGGATCATCTTAAGATCCGTCGGATCCAGATCAAAATGCTTCGCTAACTTCTCCAGATCAACCTCAAATTCCATCTCATCGGAGATTGACTTACCCTCGGCTGTCTGGCGGACTGTCAGATACATTCTGCCATAGATCGGTGCATCATCATCGTTGATATTCGTTGCTGATGAGCCTGAGTTTAAATCCCACAGATAATACTCATACGTTCCCGCATCCAGATTATCGATCTTACAATCCTTATTGATATTGCCGTCCTTATCGACCGTCACCAGACGAAGTCCCATGGTAGTCTCATCATTCTCATTCAGACGCAGCGCAAACGGCTGAAACTCCTTCTCGTTCATATGGAGCATAGAAAGAACATGACCATACAGTGTCGTTCCTTCCACATAAAGTGCCGCCTCGGCATCATTACCGGTTCCACCGCTGGTCGAATACTGGATCAGCTGATGCGGATAATAATCCCAGTCGGAATATTTGCCATCGTAAACAATCTTGTTGAAGGTCTTGTCTGTCTCGGTATCCTCCTTCAGATTGGCAATATCATCGAGCAGCATATCGTCCCGCATATAATATCCGAAAGAAATCGTGTCCTTATACTGGCGCAGGGCAGATGCCGGAATGGCAATCTCATAACGCTTGTTGGAATAAGAAACCTTCGCTCCGTCAATCCCCTCGATATGATCCTTCCGGATCTGGAAAGTCGTATGTCTGCCGAGGTCGGTATAGATCGTATACTTACCGTTGCCGCACTCTCCGGCACCTGTCGCAGAACCATTCTCCTTCTCCTTCACATAGAGATACAGATAGTCCCCGTCAAATACGGCTGCCGTCTCCTCGATCCACCGGTCATCGATCTTCTTTTTGGAAATGCTGTCCCAGTCGGTAAAGGTTCCATCGATCGTAATGCCCTGATATACCGCTGCCGTCGGTGTCGGCTGCTCATGATCCTTCACATGCTTGATATCACTGCTCTTGACAGAGGTGCCACCGTAGGTGATCGTATAATCATCCTCACTGAAAAAGGACTTCGGAATCGCAAACTCGATCTCGTACTTGTTCGCTTCCTTGCTTGGCGCATATGCCTTCTTCACGCCGGTAATATCTCCGTACCAGGCGTTCTTGAACTCCTGCATCATATAAGTAAAACGGATCTGGGTATTGCTGCCGCCCTGACCGCTTGCATACTTAATATCAATATTCGTATTGCTGATCGGAAGGTAATACTCATTACCACCATTCTGCTGTACATAGAAATACACATAATCGTCATCCTGCATCACAGCCCACTTCGCCACGGCGCTGTCCGAAGAATTCTGCATATCCACGCCGGTCCACTCCTGCGGATCTCCGTCAATCGTAATCTGCGCTGCCTGCACCCGTACTGCCGGTGAAACCGCAAATGCCAGCAAAAGCACTGCCATGCCGATCCATGTACGGAACCGGTCTATTCTCATCCTCTCTCTTATCATCTCTATCACTTCCTCTTCTGTCTATACTATGCGTGTCATTCTTTTGTGAAATATATACAACAATATTTTTATATTTCTATCTGTTATATCGTCTGTTATACGAAAAATCATCCATTTGAAAAACTTCATTTTTCAAATTCGAAGGAGCGTCCACACAGCAGTCCGCCAACTACCGGGTACCATTATCCGCATTCTGCGATCACTTTGATCCTTTCTCCCTTCGCGTATATTATATCGTAATAATTCTCTGAATTATTATAGCAAAATCTTCATATTCGTCAACCGGAAAGGGATGACAAACGCAAGTAAACGGGCAATTTCTCACTTTTTACCAAGTATACCTCGGATCTGTGTCTATTTTATGTATATTCTGTTACCATGATGTTTCCGATCCGGTTGTCTTTCTGTGCAAAAACATCTATAATCATCTATATTGTAAAGCATGACATATACCAAAAATATGCCAAAAGCCAGAAAGGAATGTCGGATTACCATGGAACAAATACTGATCGTTGAGGATGACCGCGGCTTAAACGCAGGTCTGTGCCGGGTATTAAAAGAACCCGGACGCAGGACTATCTCCTGCCAGAGTCTTCAGGCTGCCAGAGAACAGCTTATAACCGGCAGCGTGTCTCTGGTCCTGCTTGACATCTCACTGCCGGACGGCAATGGTCTTACGCTACTCCGTGAGATCAAGGAACAGACACCGCAGATGCCTGTGATCCTTCTAACCGCAAATGACACGGACATGGACATTGTCGAAGGTCTGGAGCAGGGTGCCGATGACTATATCACAAAGCCATTTTCCCTTGCCGTGCTACGGGCGCGTGTCGGAACGCAGCTGCGCTGTCATTCCACGACAGACACATCCTCTGTGTTTGTTCAAGGAGACTACTCGTTTGATTTTGCAAGGCTTCGCTTCACATTGAATGGCTCTGACGTCGAGCTTAGCCGCACCGAACAGAAGCTGTTATATCTGCTGACGTCCAACAGCGGTATCACACTGACACGCAATCAGCTCACCGACCGCATCTGGACGGACGGCAGTGAATTTGTAGACGACAACGCACTTTCCGTCACCGTCAAACGCCTTCGCGACAAGCTGCATGCCCAGTCCTTCATCCGGACTGTCTACGGAATCGGCTACCGCTGGGAGAATGGAGAATAAATGAACCTTTATATATTTGTTACAGCAGCCGCCGTGATCACCGCCACCGCTGTTGTTCTGTGGAACAGACACAAGACAAAACGCACGATGGAGACGCTGGATCACATGCTGACTCTCGCGATAAACGGAGAATTTACCGAGGATACTTTTGACGAAAGCCTGTTATCCGCTCTGGAAACAAAATTCGCACACTATCTTTCCGCATCCGCTCTTTCAGCGCAGAATGTTGCCACCGAGAAAGACCATATCAAAACCTTCATCGCCGACATTTCCCATCAGACCAAAACACCAATCGCCAATCTGCAGCTCTACGGTGAGCTTTTACTGGAAGAAAATCTCTCCGATTCTGCCAGAAACAGTGCTCAGGCGATCGAAGTTCAGACGAAAAAGCTGTGTTTTCTGATCGACTCTCTGGTCAAACTGTCCCGTCTGGAACATGGCATCATTGCGCTTTCCTGCAAAAAGCAGCCGATTATGCCCATGCTTTTCCAGCTTCAGGAGCAGTACATACCTGCCGCCACAGCCAAGGGGCTTTCCTTGACTGTCTGCGAAGCCGATGCCACGGTCTGCTTTGATCCGAAGTGGACAAGCGAAGCGATCGGCAATCTTTTGGACAATGCCATCAAATATACCTCCACCGGCGGCATTACTGTCTCCGTTTACACCTATGAGCTGTTTGCAAGGATCGATATCACGGATACAGGCATCGGCATAGACGAGGAGGAATTTCCTAAAATATTCCAGCGCTTCTACCGCTCTGGTCAGGTACAGGATGAAAGCGGCGTCGGCATCGGTCTGTATCTTTCCCGCGAAATCCTGTCCGGAGAGAATGGCTATATTAAGGTTTCCTCCGTCCCCGGCAAAGGCTCTGTTTTCTCTGTTTATCTTCCTCTCTCCTAACCCGGACGGCAATTCTTACAAAACCGTCATAATTTTTTCCTGTCTTGAAAGATTGTGGAAAGATTTGTATGTCATACTGAACGTGTTTACAGATCTACAAAGAAAGGAAATGAATCATGTCTATTTTACAAACAGAAAATCTCACCAAAATATACGGCGATGGGGAAAACGCCGTTCACGCTCTGCGCGGCATCAATCTGACCGTGGAAAAGGGCGAATTTACCGCTATTGTCGGCACCTCCGGAAGCGGAAAGTCCACGCTGCTTCATATGCTCGGCGGACTGGATCGTCCCACAACCGGTAAAGTAATGGTCGACGGGAAGGATATTTTCTCGCTCTCCGAGGAGCAGCTTACGATCTTTCGCCGCCGCAAGATCGGCTTCGTTTTCCAGTCGTACAATCTGGTGCCTGTCTTAAATCTCTATGAAAATATCGTGCTTCCGCTGGAGCTGGACGGCAAAAAGATCGACCGCGGATATATTGATCAGATTGCAGAAACACTCGGACTCAAGGATCGTCTGGAAGCACTTCCGAATCAGCTTTCCGGTGGCCAGCAGCAGCGTGTTGCGATTGCAAGGGCACTCGCAGGCACACCGTCGATTATTCTCGCCGACGAGCCAACCGGTAATCTGGATTCCAAAACAAGCCAGGACGTTTTAAGTCTCTTAAAAGTCACCAGCGAGAAATTTGGCCAGACGATCGTCATGATCACCCACAACGAAGAGATTGCGCAGATGGCAGACCGTATCATTCACATTGAAGACGGCTGTATCTTCCGTCGGAATTAGGGGGTGAAAGTATGCATGTTTCCAATCATAAATGTATCCGCCGCTTAAGCTTTCGTGCTTTAAAAGCAGCCAAAAAGCGTAATATCATCGCGATCATTGCAATCGCACTGACAACACTTTTATTCACCTCGCTGTTTACCGTGATGATGTCGGTCAACGCCAGCTATGAAACCTATACCTTCCGTCAGATCGGCGGCTACAGCCACGGAACCTTTAAAGACGTTACCGATGAGCAGATCAAGGCACTTCAGGCACACCCTGACATCAAAAAAAGCGGCACCCGCATTGTCATCGGTACAAAATCAGATGACGGTTTCGAAAAATGCAGCGCAGAGATCAGCTATATGGATCCAAACACAGCAAAGTGGAGCTACGCCACACCAACCACCGGACGTGTCCCACAAAAGGGACACGAAATCGCAATGGACACAGGCTCATTAAAGCTTCTCGGCGTCACACCAAAGCTTGGCGAAAAAGTTTCTCTCTCCTACACACTCTGTGACAGTACACAGTCCGGCAGCACGCAGACCGCCACATTTACTCTGGTCGGTTACTGGAACTTTGATGATGTCATGCCGGTTCACTATATCAACGTTTCCAGAGATTACGTGGACGAGGCAATCGCCATCGGTCAGAAAGAAGGGCTCACAAACTTTCGCACCGATTTAAACGTTATGCTCCGTTCCAGCTTTAATATCGAGAAAACAATGGAGAATATCGACACAGATCTCGGTTACAACTGGAACACACGCGACGAAGAAAACAGCGTACGTATCGGTGCTAACTGGGGATATACCGCCTCCCGTCTGTCCGATAATCCGGACACTATCTCCCTGGTCGGTGTCATCTGCTTTTTACTCCTGATCGTCTTTACCGGATTCCTAATCATTTACAATATTTTCCAGATATCCGTCACAAGTGATATCCGATTTTACGGACTTCTCAAAACCATCGGTGTCACCCCGGCACAGCTTCGCCGGATCATACGACAGCAGGCTCTCTTCCTCTGTCTGATCGGCATTCCGATCGGACTTGTTCTCGGCTATCTGATCGGATGCCAAATGACTCCGCTGATCTTAAAGAGTTCTAACCTTTCACTGTCCGGCACGATCAGCACATCCCCTTGGATCTTCCTTGGTGCCGGTCTTTTCGCTCTCGGCACGGTTCTTCTTTCCTGCTTCCGTCCGGGACGAATGGCTTCCAGAGTATCTCCGGTAGAAGCCGCCAAATATACGGAGCTTTCACGCTCGCATGCCAAAAAGCGCCGCACACGCGGAGCCAGAGTTCATCAGATGGCGTTTGCCAACCTGGGACGAAACAAACGTAAAACTGTTCTAGTCGTAATATCGCTGTCTCTGTCCATCGTACTGTTAAATATTCTGGTGCTGTTCGTCAACGGCTTTGATATGGACAAATATCTCTCCAGAATGCTGTGCGGCGATTTCATCGTCAGCAATAACAGTTATTTCCGCTATGACGGAAACATGAATGAAAACATCTCACAGGACACGATCGATGAGATCCGGCAAAACACCAAGAACAGCCTGAGCGGCTGTGGCTACAAGCCAAAAGATGACATCCAGCCGGTCACATGGATCACAGAGAAGACCTACCGCAAGCTCCATGATGATATCTATACCAAAGAGGAGCTGGAGCAGAACTTAAGCTACGAGGATCACCGGAATGGCCGGATTGCGTCCGATATGCAATTGGAAATTCTGGATTCCTCCTTGCTTTCAAAGCTGACCATTCACAGCGGAGATCTGTCCGCTTTATCGGACACATCAAAACATGCGATCGCAATCGTTGTCGATACAGACGATTACGGAAATATGATTAACCCAGAGAAATATCCAAAGGTCGGAGATACTTTGAAGGTATCTTATATCCGGAAGGATGGCGTTATTGATGCGCGCACCGGCGAGCCGGCTGATGACTCTACCCCGGAACAATACCTGCAGTACCATATTTTTAAATCACGCAATATCAATTACACCGTGTGTGCTCTGGTCAGCGTGCCGTACAGCATGAGCTACCGCTACTTCTCCGTTGACTCCTATTCCACGGTTCTCACGCACGATCAGTTTCTGGCGGACAGCGGTCAGAAGGCATCCCGGTTGTTTTATCTGTTTGATACGCCAAACCGCAAAGCGGAAACCAGCGCGGAGCGTTATCTGAAACGTCAGACCTCCGTTCCTGCCAGCGAGCTCAGCTTCGACAGCCGTGCTTCGCAGCGTGCTTCACTCAACAGCTTCAAGCATCTCTTCATAATCTGCGGCGGCTTCCTGTGCGCAGTCATTGCGCTGATCGGCGCACTGAACTTTATCAATGCGATCCTGACCGGCATCCTGACAAGACAGCATGAATTTGCCGTGCTGCAGTCCGTTGGCATGACGAACCGTCAGCTTCGCACCATGCTGATCGAAGAAGGCCTGTTTTACGCCATCAGCGCATCGCTGCTTGCCCTGGCGCTGTCGACCGTACTGACCTTTCCGATCGGACATATGTTTACCAACACCGTCTGGTTCTTCACGGCGCGCCCAACACTTGTACCGGTATTTATTGCCGTTCTCGTATTTCTGATTGTCGGATGCACCGTTCCTGCACTGCTCTATCGTCAGGAAAGCAGGACCAGTGTAGTTGACCGTCTGAGACGCACGGAGTAGGGATAGCTGAAAACGAGTCTATAATAAAAAAGAGAAACGCCAGTAGCGGCAATGCCGGTACTGGCGTTTCTCAGTTTATTCAGATTTCATCTGCATCAGAATCTATAATTCCTTTGATATCTCGACCACTATAGAATATACGGACGACTGTGACTGTAAATGCTTCATCGTCAACCAGATAATACACAATAAAATTATCTACAGGCAATTGATGCATTTTCATAGAATGCCACGGTTCCCATCCAACTAATGTATAGCGGGTCGGCATAAAATCCAATGAGCGGACCTCTTGTCGAATTCTCCCTACCTGCGCAGCAGCAACATCCGGAACAAGAAGTTCATTGGCAATATAAGTGTAGATTTCTCTTAAATCATCAAGTGCATCTGCAGAATAAACTACTGCATAGTAATCTGTCATATATCAAACTCCTTTGCAAGCGCCTCATCCACTTCGTCAGCAGAATATACCCTGCCTGCTTTAATAGAATCGACACCCTTCTGCAACTTTGCATCAAGCTGATTTCTGGTCATCGCACCAACAGATGACGGCTTTGAAGAAGGAAGGCGCAATTCAAACGGCATTCCCTTGTTCAATACAATCTGACTATAAAGCATCTGAATTGCACTTGAGGGAGAAATACCCAGTTGCGAAAGAATTCCCTCCGCATTATCCTTGAGATTCGTATCTATTCTTGCATATACAGCAGATGTGTTTGCCATAGTATCGCCTCCTTTTTCTTAATATTATATCCATGTTTGCTTGCAATTGCAAGCAAATGCAACATATTTTATATTTCAATCTCTGACTATTTCACCTGCAGCTTAACGGATGCTTTCTTTCCGCTTCCATCCGTTGCATAAACAGTAATCTTGACAGTTCCCTTTTGTTTTGCTTTCACAATTCCCTTTGCAGAAACTGTTGCTTTCTTCGCACTGGACGTCTTCCAGTAATACTGATCCGATGCCAACTTCTTGCCCGGCTTTGCCTGAACCTTTAATTTCAACTTCTTACCTTTCTTCAGGCTGCGTGGTCCCTTCTTGATCGCAAGCTTTTTCACTGCCTTCTTCATAACCTGAACAGTAACTTTACGACTTGTTCCGTCTGCTGCCGTCACGGTGATCACTGCTTTGCCAGTCTTCTTTCCTGCCTTCACAACACCGTTTTCATTTACCTTTACAACAGATGATTTGCTGCTTGTAAACGATACTTCCTGATCATCGGTGTCTGTGATAAAGTCCGCGAAAAGTGTCATTTTCTTTCCGGCTGCCAGCTTATATTTTGCTCCAACAGAAAGATTCTTTACACCTTTGACACTTGCTTTCAGAGTAAAGCTCATTGCGGTGTGTGAGTTGTCCCCGTTTGTCCCCGGTGTTGCGCTCGAGCTGGTACCCGGAGCTTTCGTATTTCCCGATGCAGGTGTCCGGCTCGGTGTCACGCTTGGTGTTGTTGTATTACCCGGCTTTGGTGTCTGACTTGGCGATACACTCGGGGTTGTTGTATTACCCGGCTTTGGTGTCTGGCTCGGTGATGCACTCGGCTGAACTGTATCACTTGGTGCAGGCATCTGACTTGGTGATGCACTTGGCTTGTCAGTCTCTCCCGGTGCAGGCGTCTGGCTTGGCTCTGCACTCGGCTTGGCTGTATCACTTGGTGCAGAAGTTTCACTTGGCTCTGCACTTGGCTGAGCTGTATCACTTGGTGACGGCGTCTGGCTCGGTGACGGCGTGCTGCTTGGTACGGCGCTTGGTGATATTGTCACCTTTGGCGTGCTGCTCGGCGTGGCACTCGGTGTCTCTGTCCCATTCGCCTTAACATCGGATACCTCAAATGTCATAGAAATCGTATTCGTTCCCTGATAAGATACCCCATTAAAATATGCTTTCTTGCTTTCCATAGTCACATCATTAACATAGGTAATTGCCCAAATATTGACAAATGCAAAGTCAAACACATTGTTCGCTTTTCCTGTTGTACTCTTCAAGCTGCTATTATAAGTAAACACACTATTATTCATGGAATACTCTTTTCCATTGACTGATATTGACTTTACCTTAAGAGAGGCATAGCTGATCGGTGAATCCTCCGGCTCCGTCGCCTGAATATCCTTCAAATACAGAGAACCGATATTCTGAAGCTGCGTATCCGTCACCTTCAAGGTCATTGTATATTCCTGATCTGCTGTCGTGATATCTGCACTTTCTTCGCTGACGGTAGTGCCCCAGTCGTTCGTATTCATCATATAAAGCTTCGTACGGATATATGTCGGCTTTGGCACTGTCACCTTACACTCTGCCTTATAGCCGCCCATCACAGATGCCGTGATCGTACAGCTTCCGGCCCCAACCGCCGTAACAAGTCCGGAAGAATTCACCGTAGCGACCTTGTCATCATCGGATGACCAGGAGATCAGATCCTGACTGTCCGCCGGCGTCAGAGAAGCATTAAGTTGTACTCCCGGATCTCCAACACTGACTGTAATCTGATCCTTGTCCAGTGAGATCCCTGTTGCCGTAGAGGACGCACGGTAAATCTCCATCATCGCATTCACAACCTCCGGATGTGCAACCGTATTCGTCGAACGGTCGATCAGACAGAAGCCATACACTCCGTTATAACCATTATCCCATGCTACCGGCACCAGACCATTCTGCTTCGCATAATAGCAGACCTTTTGATAGAAATCGGCACGGCATACCGTATTCTGACTGTCTATCGAAGACTTATTGATCGCACCAAACTCTCCGATCACCACCGGGTATCCCTGCGAAACAAACTTATCTTTTAATTTCTTGAACTGGGATACCATATAGCTTTCATCCCCCCAGGATGCCTTCTTCGTAGAATCCGTTGCCTTGCTGCCCCACTGCGTAACCGCCTGAGATTCCGTTCCACAGAACTCCCATGGAGCATAATAATGAACGGAGATCATGATCCTCTTCTCTCCGGCTGCCACATCGGATGACAAATACTGATCTGTTGGCAGTGCAAAACCATAATCACCAACCGTATAATTAATATCCGTATTCCATCCCGGAATCAACAGCCAGCGCTTGTCATTATTGCCGCCGGTCTGACGAACCGTATCCACAAAGATCTGATTATATGTATTAATATTCTCATAATACGTTCTGTTCGGATCACCATAAGTTCCATCAAATTCCTCATTCATCGACTCAAAGATCAGATGCTCATCGTAATCCTTAAAGCGCGTTGCGATCTGCTTCCAACATGCCTTATACTTCTCCCGGATCTTCGTCTGATCGCTGCTTCCGCAAAGAAGCCATCCTCCATTGATCGACGTATAGCCATCTCCATGCATATTCACAATCGCATACATATCGTTCTTCACACAATAATCCACAACCTCCTGCACACGGTCAAGCCAGGCAGAATCAATCTGATATCCATTATTATCGTCAATCTTGTTCAGATAAGACACCGGAATACGGATTGACTGAAAGCCTGCACTTTTCACAGCCAGTACAAACTGCTCCGTCAGCTTCGGGTTGCCCCATGCTGTCTCATTCAGAGTTCCGGCATCATTCGCTTCGAGCGAATTGCCCAGATTGCAACCAACTCCCATTGCCTCCGTGATCTGCTGTTGATTCAGATCCTGAAATGATGATGTCGAAGTCGCTGCACGAGCCGGCACACCCCCTGTTCCACCGGACGTCAATGAAGCGATCGTCATCGCTGCACTCAGCAGCACCGCCAATACTCTTTTGTTCTTGCGCATATAATGCCCTTCCTTTCCATTTTGTACAAAACATAACCAGCGTTCTGCCCTCCAAGAATTGCTTTGCAATTCTTGGAGGCATCCCACCACATTACGATCTTTTTCCTATACCATTAAAAAAATGGGAACAATCCCCATTGCTCCCGCTTGTAATTATATCAAATATCTTTTTGAATTACTATACACTTTTACAAATATTCTACCTTTTACTCTTGCAGTTCCGCTAAAATACGTAGTACCTCAGATTCCGGCAAGGAAAGCTTATCCGCAATTTGGGATGGAGTCATATGAAACCCTGTGTATAATATTTCTATTTTGCCCTCGAGTCTTCCTTCGATTTTTCCCTCGATTTTGCCCTCGAGCCTTCCTTCGATCTTTCCCTCTTCATATCTTTCCCTATATTCCTGCTGTAATGTCATATAATCCAGCCTCCACTTCTCATTCTGACGGACAGACTGCACCGCCTCCTCCAGATCTTGCGTGAAAGCATCCGATACACCCTTTCCATGTTGATCAAATGTGCAGATAAAAATGACATAGCTTTTCTTCAGGTTCCTATAATCCTCCCCCTTTTCAAGAATATTCAGATCAATCATCCCCTGACAATACGCTCTGCTTTCAAATATCATGCTTTCACATTGGTGCCATTAAGCATGGCATCAAAGATCATTTCCAAAGTGTTCACACTCATCTGCTCCAACTGATCCTTCGGTGTATACTTCATAAAGAAATGCAAACGATTTCTCCACATATAATATTCTATAAAAGTATTTGGTCTTTTGTTATTCGCTCCCATCTGATGTAAGGCTTTCGCTGCCGCCAAAGTCACCGTCCGATCCCCGGCAAGATGCATCCGATGTCCCCATTCCGTATCATCCCAATAAATAAAATTATCTTCCGGTATGATCCCAATGTGATCCTTTCGGATCGCCTCCGTGCGTATCATGACCGCACAAGTTGCCACACTGTCACATTCCACAACCTCCGGCAAAGTTCCATCCTCCGGCACATCCGCATATAATGTCTGCACCATGCCCTGCGCAAAATCAATCTTCATCCCGCACTACTGCACATACTCCGGCATCTGGGTATGGTATACTCTGGCACCTGCTATTCCCGTATCGGGATGTTGCTCCAAATAAGTATACAATTCCGGGATAGCCTGTTCATCTACCATCGCATCATCATCCAGACACATCGCATAAGAGTAACCCTTTTCCACCACAAGCCGGAGCCCGGTATTAAATCCACCGAATCCCCCAAGATTCTCTGCATTTTGCAACAGTGTCACCTGATCGCCATACTTCTCCAGGATCCTCTCATGGCTTCCATCTGTAGAAGCATTATCGACACCGATCGTGTCAAGCAAAATCAAAAGTTTTACAACAATCTTCAGTACAGCAAATTATCTACAAATCTCGTGGTATATATGTTATAATGTACTATATCTTAGGGAGATCCAAGCGACCACAATGCAGGCATTTGGTTATCCGGGGTTATTAACGAACAAATTAGCTTTCAAAACACACAACAAGCTTTGAAAAAGCGGATTTTCGAGTTATCTAAGTGGAACTTTTCAAACATAGCAACTCCATATGTGGAGAAGATTTCTATCGAAAAACCATAGTTTATGAAAAGAGGTGACCGCCTATGAAAAATAAGGCAAACACAGAAACATCTTTGAAACCTTCTAAGAAAAAGAGTAACACGAAGATTTCAATCAAAACAAAGATCATTGGAACCATCGTACCGGTTGTAACCATTTTGATCGTTGTCATGATCTTACTGTCCTACACAATTTCCGGCAAGATCATTTCCAACAATGCAACCAGTCTGTTGGATTCCTCCATCAGCTATCAGTCAGAAAGTATTGCCGGATGGCTAAATGAGAATCTTGCAGCATTTTCTACGGCAAAGCAGACCATTGAGCAGACCAAAGCGTCCGGTGCGGAATTGCAAAAGTTGTTAGATTCCTACTATGAGTATAATGCCAATTATCCAAACGGACTTTATGTCGCTGATGAGGAAGGTAATGTCATCAAGGCCAGCAAGTCAGAGCAGACTTTTCATGATGTTACACAGTCTACCTGGTACCAGGAAGGACTTTCCCGTATTAATATGAAATACGGCAGTGCTTACAAAAGTGACGATGGAACAAACCAAGTCAGTGCTTCCGCATTGTTAAATGACGGTTCCGGCACGATCCGCGTAATATCTGCAGATGTATCTCTTCAGAGAATTGCCGTAATCGTTAATTCCTTTGTCAAAATGAATGATGCCGCAGCCTTTCTGATCGATACGAACGACGGAACGATCCTGGCACATCGTGATTCTTCTCTCGTGTCCACGAAATTGGATACATCCAACAAGGATGCCTTTTTATCCTCTGTAGCAAAGAAGATTTCCGACAACGATTATGACACTTGTGAATTGAATGGTAATCTGACCGGATTTGAAACCGTTTCCGGAACAAACTGGGTACTGGTGTCCTACATTCCGGACAAGATCATTTACGCAGATGTCAACAGTCTTCGTACAAAAATGGTCGTTATCGCAGTCGTTGCCCTTTTAGTTCTGGTCGTTTTAGTCGAGCGAATTATACATCTGGTTGTCAAACCGGTACGCAGCCTTACTAAGACAATTACCACAATGGCAGATGGTGATTTCACCGTTGATGTCAAGGTCAAAGGCAGTGATGAGATTGGACATATGGGCAGAAGTGTCCGGCATTTCCTAGATTCCATTCGGGGTATGTTGTATGAGATCCACGAAATCTCCGACAGAGTATCTGAGCAGTCAGACACGACCAACAACCTGTCCGTAGGAATGTATGATTCCGCATCCGTACAGGCAAAATCCATGCAAGAATTGAACGTCACCGTCGATGAGCTTTCCCGCTCTATCAGCGAAATTGCCGACAATGCCACAACACTTGCTATGGTCGTTTCTGATACAAAACAGACAAGTACAAAGGTAGAGTCACATATGCAGCAGACTGTCACCGCTTCCATTCAGGGTAAAAACGATATGCGCCAAGTCAATGATGCAATGGAGACAATCAGTTCTTCTATCCGGAAATTAGACCAGGCAATCGATAAGGTTGGAAAATCTTCTGAGGAAATTGAAAAGATTGTAAGCGTCATTGGTAATATTGCAGATGAGACGAATCTCCTTTCCCTGAACGCTTCGATTGAAGCAGCACGCGCCGGAGAAGCCGGCAAGGGATTTGCCGTTGTCGCAACAGAAATTGGTAAGTTAGCACAGACCAGTACCGAGTCCGTTGGTCACATCGTGGAATTGATCAACGAGGTAACCGGTCTTGTACAGGAGACCATCAAGCAGGCAGCTGACAGTATGAAAAACATTGATGACAGCAGTCTCATGATCAATACTGCGTTGCGTACTTTCGATGAAATCTTTAACGATATTCAGGTAACGGAAGATTTGATCAAACAGATGATGACTAAAGTAAGCGAAGTAGATTCTGTAGCAACAAATGTCGCTGCCATTTCCGAAGAACAGGCAGCCAGCACACTGGAAATCCAAGCCACTTCCGAAAACATGGTGGCACAGGCAAACAGCATTGCTGATAACAGCAATATTGTCATGGACGGTGCCAAAGAACTTTCGCAGAGTGCAGACAATCTGAAAGAACATATTGGTCGTTTCAAAATATAAGACGCAAATTTGCGCAGAAATGAGGGTAACTATGCAATACAGAAAAAAATTATTGACAAAAATACTTTCTGTGGTTCTCTGCCTTGGCTTGCTGACGGGCTGCTCCAATGGCAGTACACAGAGTGATAATGCTTCCGGCATCAAAATGTACCTCACGGTCTCTACGGCTGATACTTTTCGCCAAACGATCATTGATGCTGCGAAACAACAGGCTCAAAAAATTGGTGCAGAACTTACAGTGCAAGATGCACAAGGTTCTTTGGAAAACCAATTAGCACATATTAAAGAAGCAGTAGATAGCGGTTATGATGTCATCCTCTGCAACCCTGTTGATACGGATACGGCACTGCAATTACAGGTAGCTGCAGGTGATCTGCCTATCGCTTTCTTTAACTCCTGCCCTAATTCGGAGCGATTGGAAGCAGGCAAGTACATCTTCGTTGGATCCAATGAGAAAGAAGCCGGAAAATATCAGGCAGAATATATCTTGAATAAATATTCTTCCAAAAACGACATTAATGTGGCTATCTTCAAAGGCGAGAAAACACATTCCGCTACTTTAGGAAGAACAAATGCATTGAAACATACCTTAAATGCATCCGGCAAAAATATCCATTATGTCTTCGAGGACAATGCCGATTGGTCAACAGACACGGCAAAAGAATACTTTAACTTGTTCCTCAAGACCGGACAGCCTGTCGATGTTGTAGCATGCAACAACGACGATATGGCACTTGGAATCGTGCAGTCGTGCGAGGAGAACCATATTTCCTTTGATACTCTCCCTGTCATTGGTGTAGATGCCACCGATGCCGGTTGTCAATCCATCAAAGACGGCAAAATGGCATTTACGATCTATCAGTCCGGCTCCGGACAGGGTGAATATCTGATCAAAGCTGCTGCTCGTTTGGCACAAAACCATTCATTGGAAGGTATCAAATATTTATCAGATGATCAAAAATATGTATGGGTTCCATTTGAAAAAGTGGATAAAACAAATGTAGATCAGTACTAATACTACGATGACATGCATATGATATAAGATAACTAAACAAGAGCAAACACGGCATCATCAAGGAATACCATTCCGATGAATGTCTGGATTATGCCAAAGTACAGGAAACCCTTGCAACCATTTATCTGATGATCGCCAATCTTTTACAAGCCAAAACATATTTTAAAAAAGCTTTCAAAATATATGAAAAGATCTGGGCTGATGAGCCTGAAATGATTGAAGCAAAATATTGGGAGATTCAGGAGTTATATCCACAAGTTGGTTTCTTTCTTTGACAACAGATATCAAGTTCTTTGAGATATATTTCAGATATTACCTACTGCATATCAGAAACTGTATCGTAATCAATAATTTTAATACAAAACTGCACCCACATATCACTGAGTGCAGTTTTGTATCAATCAATATTCTAATGTTTCTCCATTAAGTGGAATA